>JAABUH010000194.1_pt1 | contig 93763 bp, 84 predicted proteins | sample 5559121 | NCBI WGS metagenome assembly JAABUH01 (sample SAMN10711871, study PRJNA513364) | rock metagenome | isolation source: Antarctica rocks | place: Antarctica: Victoria Land, Battleship Promontory nord | collected 2015-12-28
AGCCATCTGTCGCTCCTTTCCGCGCACCGGGCGGGCGACCCGGACCAGCCCCGAGCGCCCGACCGTACCGCAGCACCGCGCAGGATACCATGACGAGCGCCGATAGATTCACAAACTCTGAGCGCCCGCGCGGGGTCGGCGGAGCGGCCTGCGGGCCGCGATTGTGAGCGGGCTCGCCCGGGTCCACCACCGGTAGGGGCGCATTCCTGCGGTCTTCAGGCGTCCCGCTTGCCCGACCGCTGGAGCGCGGCCACGATCGCGCGCGGGGATCAGGCGAACATGTAGCGCGCTAGCAGCACCTCCTCGAGCGCCAGATCGCCGGGGGACGGCAGTGCTTCCCGCAATTCCTGCAGCGTGGGAGGGCCCTTCTTTGCCTTCTTGGGCGTGGCCTTGCTCGCTTCCTCCGGCGAGCTGCTTCCCTGAGGCCTGGGCGACGCCGTGCGTTTCCGCCGCGGCGGGGTGGCCTTGTCCGCCTTCGCCGCAGCGGCGAGCTGAGCGTCGATGAACCGCTCGAGGAGCGGCGCACCATCCATGCGCGCGAACTCCTCCCGTAGCGCCCGCCGCAGTGGGTCCACATCGCACGCGTGGATACCGTGGCTGTCACGGTGCTGGTCGCCGTCCGGATCAACTGGTCCCAGGCGGAACGGTCCGGCTTCTTGACGCTAGCCGATAGGTTGAGCGGCGCAATCCTCGCATGCCGCAACTCCGCTTCGAGGAGCGCCCGGATCAGGGCACCGAGCGATTCATGTGCGGGGACCCCCACACCACCTTCGCGAGCCGCACGGCGCTCGCCCGTAGCCGTCCGGGCGACTGGTCCAGCGCAGGAAAATCCGGAACCGGATCATCGAAAGGCGGCAAGATCCAGCAAGTCGCGGCGGGGTGTGCCCAACGGGCCGTGATTGTCGCCGGCGCGCTCGAGGTCGAGGTGGGTGAGCCGGAACAGGCTCGGTCGTGTTACGCGAGATGCTCCCCCGCGGTGGCCGCATCCAGATGCGGCGGATTGTCCGCTGTGGCGGATTGCCCGCTTGCCTCGGTGCGAGGTGGGGAAGATCCGGCCATGAGAAACTCCATGCCGACGTCACTCAGGTCACGGTCGCAGGTGATGCCCTGCGGCGATAGCGGCGCGCCACAGCCGCGCAACTGCCGCTGTCCCTCTACGATCGGCTTGACGCGTCACGCTCGTGGCCGCTTATCGGAGTTGATTCCTTGTTGGGGCTACTGCACGCCGGTGACGTGGCGTGCTGCGAGGTGTGTTCGGGCGCGCCATAGCGGTTTGCCGACGCTCCGCCGTTGCAGATTCGCAGGGCGCGGCGGATAGGGTTCTTGGCTACGCATAGACGCCCGAACCGGAGCGCCATCCCCACCGATACTCATCAAGGGGATGGCGCGGCATGTAGATTATAAGTAGCACCTATGTTCTAATAGGCGCGGCCGGTTCCGTCCACGGATGGCCCGTGATCGCGTGTTTCAGCTGGGAAACGCGCGCATTACCGACGTGCATCGCACGCAGGAAGGATATACCGGTGGCCACGCGCAATAACCGCACCCCGCGGCCGCAACTCTACACACCGTCGTTGTTGAGCCTCTACCAGGGGTGCCCCGAACGCTACCGTCTGGCCAAGGTCGAGCGCCAGCGCGTCGTCGAACCGTTCAGTCCGGCGCTCGGTCGGGGCAAAACGATCCATGGCGTACTGGCCGAGTGCCTAGAGACGGTGCGTGATAAGGGCACGGCGCCTTCCGACCTGACGGCGCGCGTGCTGGACGCCCATCCACAGCAGGGCTACACCGACACGGGTGCCTGGGAGGCAGACGCGGCGACCATCACCGCCCAGGTCGCCTACGGACTCAGCCACCTGACCCCCGGGTGTACGGATCGTCGGCGTGGAAGTCTTCCACCGTTGGACGTTTCCGGGCGACGCGCTGACCCCGTCGTTCATCCTGGGCGCGCGGGCCGACCTCATCCTGGCGGGCGTCGACGCCGAGGGCCAGCACTATCTGGACGTCATCGACTGGAAGAGCGGCGTGGGGCGCGGCGTGGATCTCCTGCAAGAGGTGGCGCTCCGGATCGTCACCCGTCACGCGTTCGGCAGCGAGCCCGACTACATCATCAACACCACCATCTTCGTCGAACAGGAGCGCAGCTACGCGGTCGTGCGCGATGACGCCACCTGTCGGGACGTCTGGCGCCAGATCAAGGGCCTCGTCGGGGCGATCGAACGCGACCGCCTCTTCCCGCCGCAGCCGAACGCCCGCTGCCCATACTGCCCCTACTTCGGGAATGGTTACCTGCTGGATCAACCTGAGGCGGCAGGAATGGATAAGACCGCTCGGTGGCTCGAGGCTGAACCAGAGTAGAGGCCGAACCGGAGTAACGGAACGCCTACAGTTCGTTGACCGCTCGACCCACGACCCCGAGGCAAGGGTCTGAGTCGAGCCGACTCAACGCAGAGGGAAACTTTATTCTTAACCTACAGCCAGGGTCGCGCGCTTACATCGGTTTGGGCGGTAAGTACTATAGGCACGGTACAACGGATGGTAGGAAAATGATCGTGGTAGATCAGTGTGTCCTCCGCTCGTTTGTGCGCGTGTCTACGCGGACCTGATTTCCCACCGCCGCTCGTATCGCCCCTGGCGCACGTCCTTGCCGCCCTGAAATATAGGAGAACGCGATGTCACCGCGACGATCCCTCTGGCTCGGTACGCTGCTGGTCCTCGCGCTCTGCCTGAGCGGCTGCGGGCTCGGTGGTGCGACGCCGACGACCGCCCCAACCACCGCCCCGCGCCCGACGACCGCCCCGGCGAGCGGCGGACAGGCGACGACCGCCCCGACCGCCTCGCCCACACCCGCACGCGCCGCCGCGAGCGCGACCGGCACGGCGACGCCCCGCAACACATCCGCGACCGCCACCCGTGGGGCGTCGCCGGCGACCCGTTCCGCCAGCCCGCGCGCGACCACCACGCCGCCAGCCGCCGGTTCCTGGCTCGATGCCCAGCCGGTGGCGAACTGGAACGTGGCCGGGGCGACGGTGCCGAAGGCTCCCGCACCGACCGTGACGATCGCCATCGGGTCAGGTCCGGCAGCTGGCGCGACCCCGCGCGCGAGCGGTACGCCCCGCGCAGGCTGCACCCCGCTGAGTGTCGCCCCCAATACGGTCGCCGAGCGCGCCGTCGCCGGGGCGGGGTGGACGGTGTTCCTCGCGGAATCCCGGCAGGGCAATGTCGGCCTCGTCGCGGGCCTCGCCTCGTACGATGGCATGTGCCGCCCGATGCAGTTCCAGATCTTCGTCTTCGTCAACGACACCTTCGCCGGGACGCTCTCGCCACAGACGATGGACTCGAGCGCCGATGGCGTGATCGAGACGCCGACCGTGAGCCCCGATGGGGCGCAGATCGTGGCGAACTATCTCCGCTACGCGGCGAACGACGCCTCCTGCTGCGCCTCGCGCGTCAGCACCCTGACCTTCGCCAGCGGCGGTACGCCGCCGCTGGTGGTGCCGCAGGGCGTGGTGACCCGCCCGACCACCTCCCCCACGCCGTCCGCCGCACCCGCCTCGCCGACACGCTGAGCTGTGCGCCACGTCGGGGTGCCCTGTCTAGACAGGGCACCCCATTCGTTTGTCTTGTTACTGTACCGTCTGGACGGTATACTCCCCTGGCGCGATTGTGTCGATGACGGGGGAGCATGACCAAGGAGCAGCAGCGCCAGGAAACGCGGTGGGCGCTACTCGCCGCCGCCGTGCAGGTCGTGCAGGAGGATGGCATACATGGCCTCACCCTGGAGGCGGTGGCACGGGTCGCGGGAGTGAGCAAGGGGGGACTCCTCTACCACTTCCCGAGCAAGGAGACGCTGATCACCGAGCTCGTCGCGGATCGGCTCGCGCGCTTCGATGCCGCGATCGTCGAGGCCGCCGCGACCGAAGGGGGGCCGACGCGCGGGCGCTGGCTGCGTGCATACGTGCGCCTCACCTTCGCGCCGCCCCAGCCGGGGAGCGATCTGACCGTCGCCCTCTTCGCCGCCGCCGCCACGAACCCGGCCCTGCTCACGCCGGTCTGGGCCACGTTCGATCGCTGGCAGGCGTGTGCGGTCGCCGATGGGCTCGATCCGACCGCCGCAACCCTGGTGCGGCTGGCGGCGGACGGCCTCTGGTTCGCCGATCTCTTCGGCGCGGCATCGGTCACCGCGCCGTTGCGCGCGACGGTGCGCGATGCGCTGATCGGCTTGATCGAGGCGGCGGATAGCGAGCCTTCAAACGCGATCGAGGCGGCGGATGGCGCGGCCTCCGGCGCGATCGCGATGGCTGACAACGGGGTCGCCATCGAAAGAGGACGCGATGTGGGCGAGGGGCGATGAGGGACGTGGTGACGCGGCAGCGCGGCAGGGGTCTGGGCGGGCTGTTGCGCGGGTCGGAGGTCTACACCCCGGCGATCGTGCTGCTGGCGGCGATCGTGGGCGGATCGTTCCTGGGCCTCGGCTTCATCATGCCGCTGCGCGCCATGTACGCGCGCGATACCGGCTCGACGAGTATCGAGATCGGCCTGATGACCTCGTCCTACCTGCTGGCGAGCGTGCTGATCGCCCCGCTGATCGGGCGGCTCACCGACCGCTTCGGCGCGAGTCGGATCCTCTGGATCGGGCTGGCCTGCCACGCGGGCGTGGTGTTGACCTACATGGCCGTCCATTCGCCGATCCTCTTGATCGCCCTGCGCGCGGCGGAGGGTGCGACCGCCGCCGCCGTCCTGCCGCCCGCCCGCGCCCTGATCAACCGGCTGGCCCCCAGCGCGCGACAGGGGGAGGCGCTGGGCCTCCTCGGCGCGTCGCAGGAGGCGGGGATTCTCCTTGGTCCGGCGGCGGGTGCCTTCCTGGCGAGCCAGGTCGGCTACATCCCCTCCTTCCTGATCGCGGGGGGCGTGATGGCCCTCGGTTCGCTGGCGGCGCTCCTCTGCCTCCCCTATAGCGGCGGGGCCAATGCCGGCGCGATCGGGATCCAGCGCCCCGGCCTGGCTGGGGTCGGCTCCTTCACGAAGCAGCTACGGCTGGTCTACTCCCTCACCGGCGTCATCGCGTTGCCGCACGGGGTGATGATGGCCCTCTGGACGATCTACATGCTCGATCGCGGCGTCTCCTTGCCGCTGATCGGGCTGACCTACACCGCCGCCGCCCTCCCGGCGCTCTTCGTCTCGCCGCTGGCGGGGCGCTGGTCCGACCGCTACGGGCGCTACTGGCCGATCGCGCTCTCGATGGTGGGCGTGGGGCTGATCTATGCCCTCTACGGCCTCCCTGTCAGCCCGCTGATCGTGCTCCTCCTCTGCGCGATCGAGGGCGGGGTGGCGACCGTCGCCCGGAGTGCGCTCGATGGCCTGCTGGCCGACGTGACGCCGGAGGGGATGCAAGGCAGGGTCCAGGCGAACTTCACCGCCGTCACCGCCGCCGGGCGACTGCTGGGCGCGACCGCCGCCGGTTTCATCTACCTCGCCGACCCCGGCCTGCCGTTCATGGTAGGCGGGCTGATCTGTCTCATCGCCGGACTGGTGCTGCTGCTCCCCCGCCTGGCGCGGCTCTTCCCCGCGTCGCCGCAGCCACTCCCGCGCGTGGTGGCACGCGAGCCGCAGCCCTTCCCCGGCGAGGTGGCGATCGAGCCGCAAGGCTGAGCGAGCGCCGTCCACGCGGTTGACCCTTCGCGCGCCCGCATGCTACCGTGTCGCGGACATGGGGCATCGGGATGCAAGGGAGATGGGAAATGTGGTCGCTGATCCGGCGTAACCGGGCCTTGCGGCGCATCGTACTCTTCCAGCTGTTCAGCGGTTTGCAGCTCGGCACCTTCGGACTGCTCTTCAACCTGTATCTGCTGACCCTCGGCCACAAGGAAGACCTGATCGGCCTGATCGCCAGCGCGTCCACGCTCGCGCTCTCGTTCATGGCGCTCAGTGCCGGGCGGCTGGTCCGGCGGTTCGGCTTGCGCCAGACGATGGGCGGGGGGCTGACTCTGTCCCTGTTGGCGGCGCTCGGCCTGATCTTCTCCCCCAACGCCTTCTTCCTGATCCTCTTCTCGGTCCTCAGCGGCATGGGCGTCGCGATGATGCAATCGCTCCAGATGCCGTTGCTGGCCGAACACGTCGGCTCGGAGGACCGCGCGACCGGCGCGGCGCTCGTCTCCGCCCTGGCGACCCTCTCCAACACGGTCGGCACGCTGATCGGCGGTTTCCTTCCCGCCCTGCTCGGCCTGCTGGGCCTGGGCGTGCTGACGCGCGATCGGGTGGCGCTGACGGTGGCGGTGGCGCTCGGGGCGCTCGCGCTCGTGCCGCTGATCGGGCTGCGCGGCGGCGGCGGCACGCCGCAAGGCTTCAGCGCGGCGATCGGCACCGTGCAGGAGGATCGGCTGCGCCCGCAGACGCGCCGCACGATCAACCACTACGCCGGGGCGACGGCGTTGATCAGCCTCGGCGCCGGGGCGTTCCTGCCGTTCGTCAACGTCTACCTCGCGCGCCTCGGCGCGAATCCGGGGGAGATCGGCGGACTCCTCTCGGCGGTCGGCATCTTCGGCGCGATCCTCGGCCTCGGCGCGCCCGTCCTTGCCCGCCTCGTCGGGCGCGAACGACTCTCGGTCTTCGCGCGGGTGATGCCGATCCTCCCGGCGCTCCTGCTGGTCCTCATGCCGTCGATCCCGTTCGTCGTGCTCACTTTCGCCATCCGCCAGGCCGGCGCGGGCATGACCTGGCCGATCGAGGCGGCGATCCTCAACGATCGCATCCCGGCGCGGGCGCGGGCCGGAGCCTTCGGCCTCCGTACCGCCGCCTGGAATCTCACCTGGGCGCTCAGCAGCGCGCTGAGCGGCTTCCTGATCGTCCGTGGCGGCTATAGCTGGCCGATCGTGATCCTGATCGTCTCCACGATCCTCGGTGGCGTCGTCCTCTCGTTCGTTCTCCGGCCCACCGCCGAGGAACAGGTCAGGGGCGCACCGGGGCGCGCGGCGCTCGGTGGACACTCCTCGGTGCCGCCCGCTCGCCCATGACCGCTCGTGATCGTCAGCCGTAGCATCCGCCGCGTTTGTGGCGGGGCGGGCTACCGCGACAGCAAGGGGGAACCGTGGTCCGTATTCGCGCGATCGAGACGACCGTCGTCGCCGTCCCGGCGCGCTATCCGATCCGCTCGGCGGTGCGCGTGGCCGACCGCGTGATCAACGTGCTGGTCGAGGTCCGCACCGATGCGGGGCCGTCCGGGGTCGCGTACGTGGCCGGGTTCACGCTGCAGAAGGCGGCGGCGACGGTGGCGCTGGTCGCCGATCTGGCGGAGGGGTTGCGCGGCCAGGATGCCACGCAGCTCGGCGCGCTCTGGGATCGGATGTGGGCGGCCAGCACCCTCAGCGGGCACAACGGGATCGCGCTGTTCGCCCTCTCCGCGATCGATATGGCCCTCTGGGATTTGCAGGGCAAATTGCTGGGCGTGCCGCTACACCGCCTCCTCGGCACGCGCCGCACCGTCCTCCCCGCCTATGCCAGCGACGGGTGCTGGCTGCACGACGCGCCGGAGACGGTGGCCGCCGAGGCGGTCGGCTTCGTGGAAGCGGGCTTCCGCACGGTCAAGATCCGCTTCGGACGCCCCGATCCGCAGGCCGATCTGGCGACGCTGGCGGCGGTGCGGCGCGCGGTTGGCCCGACGGTCGCGCTCTACGTCGATGTCAACCAGGGCTGGGGCCGCGAGCGCGCCCGCCTGTACGGCGCGCGCCTGACCGAGTGGGCGGTCGGCTGGTTGGAGGAGCCGCTGGCGGCGGAGGACGTGGCCGGGCTGACGGCGCTGCGCGGGACGCTGACGACCTCGCTCACCGCCGGGGAGAACGCTTACGGCCTCGATGGTATCCGCGCCCTCCTCGACGCCGGGGCGGTGGACACGCTGATGCCGGATCTCCAGCGGATCGGCGGGATCACCGGCTGGATCGCCGCCAACGCCCTGGCCGAGGCCGCCCGTGTGCCGATCACCTCACACCTCTTCCCGGAGGTGAGCGTGCATCTCCTCGCCGCCAGCCGAACCCCCGGCCCGCTCGAATTCGTCACTTGGGCCACACCGCTGCTCGAAGAACCGCTCCTCGCGCGGGATGGTGCCGTCACCGTGCCCGACCGTCCTGGCCTGGGCCTCGCCTTCGATCCCGCCGCTGTGGCCCACCACCGCCTCAAGTGAGCATTTTTTGCTCATATGCGCGCCCGATCGCCGATGAGCGAGAAGTATTTTGCCGGACCTTCGCTGCGGTGTCCCACCAAGTGTTACATTTGCTTGCAATGCTGGCACCTGAATTGCATCAAGGGTGATATGCCTGTGGTGCTGTAGGTGACTGCTTGTGGTAAGTGGTCATCTGCTGGGGCGGCGGCGCTCGTCGGGTGACCACCGCTCCCCTTTATTCCCGCAGCAGGGTACGTATCGCGGCGGGTCGTGTGCGAAAGGAACATGGAGACATGGCGGTTACCACAGCAGCGGAACAACAGGCGGTGGCGTGCGAGAGTTTACAGGACATCATTAATATCGCGGCGACCGCCGAAGCCTTCGCCGTCACGGCGCTCGGCGGGGCGCTCGACAATGCCGCGAAGGGCCTGCTGGCCCTCAATGCCGAGCAGCAGCAGACGCTGCGCGCGGCGCGCGCGGAGGAGAAGGCGCATTACGACTTCCTGATCGGTGCGGGCGCGAAGCCCTCGACGCTGACCTTCACGATCCCGGACCCCAAGATCGTCACCGATGTGCCGACCTTCCTCAAGACGCTGGTCACCCTGGAAGAAGCCTTCATCGCCGCCTACATCGCGGCGGCGCAGGAGTTCGCCATCCTCGGGCAGGCCAAGTATGCCCAGGTGGCGCTCCAGATCGGCGCGGTCGAGGCCGAGCACCGCGCGGGGGTGCGCTTCTACGCCATCCAGGCCGGGGCGCTCACCGGCACGCCGAACGATGTCGCGTTCGAGAAGGCGCTGTTCGCGAGCGTCGGCGAGGCGGCGGCGGCACTCCAGAAACTCGGCTTCATCGGCGGCAGCGGTCCGGCGATCGTCTACCCCGGCCCCGGCACGATCGATCCGACCAACGTGATCGAGCGGACTCCGGGTGGCCCGGTGGTCGCCTGTGCCGCACCGGCTCCCAGCGCGAGTCCGTCCCCGAGCGCGACCCCGAAGCCGAGCGCGAGCCCATCTCCCGTGCCGACCGCGACGCCGATGCCATCCACCCCCACGCCCATGCCGATGCCGGGGCTACCGAACACCGGTGGCGGTGGCGGCTCCAGCGGCCAGGGGACCATCGCCACGCTCGGGGCGCTCGGCCTCGGGGCTGCGGCGGCGGGAGCACTCGCCTTGCGGCGAAATCGTCAGTCCGCAGCGACAGGGAACAACGACGAGCGCTAGTACATGGCGGCGTAGATGCCCCTATAGTATCAGGGCTGAGAAGCCTGCTATAGTGCCGTAAAAACTACCGGGCTACTTCAGCCCCGCTGTACTAGTCCGCACGCGATAGCCAGATCCTGCGGGGTCGTGGCGGGGCCGCTCCAAGGAGTGGCCCCGCCACATTGTTTGTCCCCACCCGACACGTCGGCGCTCGTGCCTGTGTTGCCCCCCTGGCAGGCGCGCGTTACGATGCACCACACGGGTGGCGATGGAACGGCATCATGAATGGTGTGGGGAGGGGCGCATGTTCACGAGCGATACCCTGGCGGGGAAGGTGGCGATTATCACCGGGGCCGGTGTCGGCATCGGGGTCGGGGTGGCGGAGGCGCTGGCGGAGGCGGGCGCGGCGGCGGTGGTCAGCTACAACAGCAGCGGGGGCGGGGCGGAGGAGTTGGCGACCAAACTCCGTGCGGACGGCCATCGCGTGCTGTTGCAACAGTGCGACGTGCGCGACTACGATCAGGTCGGGGCGCTGATCGCGGCGGCGGTGGCGGAGTTCGGGCGGGTCGACATCCTGGTCAACAACTCGGGGATCACCGAGGGGCACCCGCTGCTGGAGATGACCCCGGACGAGTGGGATCGCACCCTCAACATCAATCTGCGCGGCGCATTCTTCTGCACGCAGCACGCCGCGCGGCAGATGGTGGCGCAGGGCGAGGGCGGGAAGATCATCAACTTCAGCTCGGTCCACGGCTTCGCGGCGGCCCCGAGCCACGTCCACTACGCGGCGAGTAAGGGCGGGATCAATCTCTTCACCAAAGGTTGCGCGATCGAGTTGGCGGAGCACAACATCCAGGTCAACGCCATCGCGCCCGGCGCGATCGAGGTGCCGCGCTTCTTCGCCAACGGCGACTACGACCCCGACGACTGGGGGACGCGCATCCCCGCCGGGCGGGTCGGCCTGCCGAACGACATCGGGCCGGTCGCCGTCTTCCTGGCCTCGGACGGGGCGCGCTACCTGACCGGGCAGATCATCTGGGTCGATGGTGGCCTGACGAGTCGCCTCAACGCCGTCCGGCGCTAGAGCGGCAGGCACTCGAGCCGCTCAACGCCTCCGCTCGGCGTCGCGATAGGCGGCGTCGTGCTCGCCGAGTGCGAGGAGGAGCACCACGTCGCCGTGGATTTCGTAGACCAGGCGGTAGGCCGCGCCGGTCCCGCGCGCGAGCGCGAAGCCGTAGCAGCCGCGCAACGGCCCGCGCTTCGGCTCGCCCATCCCTCGCGGATCGGCAAGGATCGCCGGGAGGTGCGCGATCAGCAGTTGTACGATCAGCGGATATTGTCGTGCTCCGGCGAGGTCTTGCACATCGCGGACGCAGGCCGAGGAAAAGGCGTAGCGATACGCCATCTCAACTCCGCGCCTCGGTTGGCACCAGCTCGCCCGCCACCAAAGCCGCTGTGCCTTGTCCCGCCGCGTGCGCCTGGTCAGTCAGGCTGGTGATGGAATTTTCCGCTGTGGTGTGCGCCCGGTCGGTGCCTGTTACAGGCGGGGCTGATAGGGCGAACTCGCCGGTGAGTACGGCGGCGCGCTCCGGATCAGCGAGGATAGCGGCGAGTTCGCTGTCCGCCTCGGCGCGGCGCTCGGCGATGATCGCATCTTCGTCATCTCCGCCAAGGATCGGTGCGGTATGGGCGGTAGGGGCGAGGGCGAGGATGTCGCTCGCCCCCACATCGAGGGCATCACAGAGGCGCGCGAGCGTACCGAATTCGATCGCTTGGCTCTTGCCACGTTCGAGCGCCGAGATAGTGTCGCGACGCAGGCCGGTGTGGTCGGCGAGTTGCTGTTGCGTGAGGCCGCGGGCCACGCGCAGGTGCCCCAATCGGACGCTGATCGCGCTCATCTCACCCCCTATTATCCGCAATGAGAGCCATGCACGCCGGAGCGTGCATGGCTATTGTACACCATAGACCAGTGCGGCGGGGCGGGGCCACGCTGGCCCCGCCCCGCTCTACTATTTGTACTTGTCCTATCCGCTCGGTTAGCGCTTCGGCATCTTCTTGATCGCATCGTAGGCGGGGCGGGGCGAATAGTCGGCGTAGATGATGCTCCACGGCGACTTCTCGTCGGTCGCTGCGGAGACGGTGGAGAAGTTGAGGTTCCAGAGGAACAGCACGCCCACCCACGGCCAGTTCACCTTCGCCCAATCGTAGGCGCGGACGAGATACTGTGCCTGCTGGTCCTCGCTGACGTACTCGCCGTACTCGTAGCCCTTCGCCGCGTTCTTGGTGCTCCAGCCGAACTCGGTGATCCAGGCTTGCTTCCGGCCGTCGCCCGCGTCCTCCATCACCTTGCGGAGGTCCTCGGCGCGGCGGAAGTAGAACGAGCGGTTGTCGAAGTAGCCCGGCCCCGGCCCCGGCTTCTCCGGGAAGAGCGTTTCCGGCGGGTTGAGCGTGCCGGTGGCGTGGATCCCCAGGATGTCGAAGTATTGCTTGATCTCGCCGCTGTTATAGGCGTAGATCTGCTTCAGGTAGATCGCGTCGTCGATCGCCAGGGCGGGATTGTTCTCGCCGGTGGGGGTCAGCCCGCCGAAGACGACCAGCGCCTGCGGATCGGCGACCTTGATCGCCGGGAACGAGGCTTTCAACAGTTCGGCGTACTCGCCCGGATTGACCGTGCCACCGGTCTCGCCCGCGAGGTTCTCCTCGTTCCAGACCTCGTAGGCCGCGACCTTGTCCTTGTAGCGCGCGGCCACCTTACCGGCGAACGTGGCGAAGAGTTGCTTGTCCTTCGGCATCCCGCCGTTCGTCCCGACCCAGGCGGGGGAACGGAGCAGGATCAGCAGCAGCTTCACGTTCTTGCGTTGGGCGGTGTCCACGAGCTTATCGAGGGTGTCCCAACTGTAGCTGCCCTGGGTCGGCTCGACGCTCTCCCAGGAGATCCACTGCCGCGCCCAGCCGAAGCCAGCACCGGTCAGCAGATCGAGCGTCTTATCCTGATCGGCGGTCGGCAGCCAGACGTTCATCCCGTAGTCCAGTCCCGCGACCTTGCCAGGGAAGGTGGTCGTGATCGCCTGCGTCGGCGGGCGACTGGTCGTCGCCGTGCCGGTGCGGGTGGCGGCGACCGTCGGGGCGCTCGACGCGCGGGTCGGCGCGGCGGTGGGGGAGGTTGGCACGCTGCCCTGTGTGGCGACGACCGTCGGGACGATGGATTGGGCGGTTGGTGCGGTATTGCCGCCGCAGGCCACCACGAAACCGCTCAGGAAGATCACTATCAGCAGCAATCCGGGCCAGCGCCGTCGCGCCACCCCGCCTGCCGCGTGCCGATCGCTCTGCATGATCCTCCTCTACCCTTGCCTCACACGTTCATCGCTGTCGGGCCGCACCAGGGCGACCGGGAACGCGGCGTAGTTTACCACGCGCGCGCGGCACCCCCCATAGGCTATTCGTACAACGCGCCCTTCTGGCACGAGGTTGCGTGGCATTATCCGGGGCGATAGCGCGTCTCACGGCTCGGGTATACTCCCTCTGTGCTACATGCGGAAGAAAGGGGAGGGGTCGCCGATGATGACCGCACATGCCGAGGATGCCCTGCCGATCGCGCCCCTCGCCGGGCCGCTCGACGCGACCGTGACTGTGCCGGGCTCGAAGAGTCTGACCAATCGCGCGCTCCTGATCGCCGCCCTGGGTGTCGGGCGCTCGGTCCTCACCGGCGCGCTGGCGAGCGACGATACCCGCTACATGGCCGGGGCGTTGCGCGCCCTCGGGATCGCGGTCGAGCAGGAGGATACGGCGGACGGTGCGCGCTTCACCATCGCGGGGCAGGGCGGCCACTTCCCGGCCCGCGAGGCGACGTTATTCATCGGTGCCTCGGGAACCTCGGCGCGCTTCCTCACCGCCGCATTGCCGCTCGGGCGGGGGCGCTACGTCCTCGATGGTGTCCCACGCATCCGCGAGCGCCCGATCGCGCCGCTGCTGACGGCGCTGCGCCAGCTCGGCGCGAACATCTACGGTCAGGAAGGGAACGATAGCCCGCCGATCGTCGCGGAGGCGAACGGGCTGCCGGGCGAACTTTGTAGCGTGCGCGGCGATCTCAGCAGCCAATTCCTCAGTGCCCTGCTGATGGTCGGGCCATATGCGGGCGGCGGGTTGACGATCAAGGTCGAGGGGGAGCTGGTCTCGCGCCCCTACATCGGCATCACGACCGCGATCATGCGCGACTTCGGCATCACGACGATCGAGCAGGGGGATCGCTATCTTGTGCCGGGTGGTGTTTACACCGCGCGGGACTACGCCATCGAACCCGACGCCACCGCCGCCTCGTACTTCTACGCCGCCGCCGCCCTCACCGGCGGCACCGTCCGCGTGGCGGCCCTGGGACGCGGCGCGGTCCAGGGGGACATCGCCTTCGTGGATGTGCTCGAGCGGATGGGCTGCGTCGTGGGGCGCGGCGACGACGCGATCGTGGTGCGCGGTCCCGCGCAACTGCGCGGCATCGACGTGGACATGGGGGACATCTCCGACACCGCGCAGACCCTCGCCGCGATCGCGCCGTTCGCCGACGGCCCGGTGACGCTGCGCGGCCTCGCGCACGCGCGCCTGAAGGAGACCGATCGGGTCGCCGCCGTCGTGACCGAACTACGCCGCCTCGGCTGCCGGGTGGATGAGCGCCCCGACGGGCTGACGGTCTATCCCTCGGCGTTGCACGGCGGCACGGTCGCCACCTACGACGATCACCGGATGGCGATGAGCTTCGCGCTGACCGGCCTGCGTGTCCCCGGCATCAGCATCGCGGACCCCGGCTGCGTCGCCAAGACCTTCCCCGATTACTTCGCGCGCTTCGCGGCGATGCGGGGCGGGGTGTAGCACGGCACCATCCCGCTACCTACGTGCTCTGGTGACGCCGCCTTGCCTTGGCTATGGGTGACTGTTGCTTTGCGCCGGGGCAGCGCTGAATATGCGAAGGATGCTCCATTCACCCCGCTGTCGCCTGAACTTCCGTGACCGCGTAGGCCGGGATCGCCTCGCTGCGACCCAATGGCAGATTTTCCGGTTGGGCGAGGGTGATGACGGTCACCTCGGGCGCGCTGTTGAAGCGCAGGTAGGGCGGCACCGCGCCGAGGCCGCGACTGGTGTAGATCGGCGGCGCGGTGTAGAGCCCGCGGATGTAGCGCCGCCCGAGGCGCGGCAACATCGGCGCGCCGATACGCGGCAGGACGACCTGCCCGCCGTGGCTGTGGCCGGAGAGTTGCAGGTCCACGCGCAGGCCGCGCCGCGTCACGACATCGGCGACATCCGGCTCGTGGGCGAGGAGGAGGCGGAACTCATCGGCGGGGATCGTGGCGAGCGCCCCTTCCAGGTCATCGTGACGCCGCACGGCGGAATCGACCCCGACGAGCCAGAAGTGCGCGCCACCGGGCGCACGCAGGCGGCGCGACTCGTTGCGGAGCATCGTCACGCCGATGCTGGCGAGGCGGGCGGCGAGATAGTCGCCGCCCGCCCAGTAATCGTGGTTGCCGAGGACACCGTAGACACCGAGCGGCGCGCGCAGCTGCGCCAGGATCGCGAGCGGGCGGTCGAAGTCGCGCGCCACGCTATTGACATAATCGCCGCCAAGGAGGATCAGGTCGGGCGCCTCCTCGCGGAGGAGGCGCACCGCCCGTTCGAGCAGCGCGATCGGGCGACCCGGCTCGTGATGAACGTCGGTGATGAAGCCGACGCGCAGCCCGGCGAGATCAGGCGTCACGGTCGGCAGGCCCACACGGACCGTTTCGAGGTGGAGGCTGCGTGGCGCGATGTACCGGCTGTGCAAGGTGATCAGCGGGAAGCGACCGAGGAGTTCTAGCGTGGCACCGAAGAGCGCTTTGAGCGGGTTATGGCCGGTGAAGGCGAACTGCCGCCCACCGATGCGGATGTGTAGAGCCTCTGTGGCCGAATCGTCACTCACGCTCGCTCCGTCGCTACGCTCTATTCCCGTAACGATTGTAGTGCGCCGCACGAGCCGCGCACCACTCCCCGGCGAGCCAGCGTGCTTCCTGATGTCCCCATCGCGACGGGCTACGGGAAGGCTTTGGCGATATTGATCAGGCAGAGGAGGGTGAGCACGGCGACGATCGCGTACTCGGTGAAGGTGCCGGTGGTGAGACGCAGCAGGCGGAAGGGGGGGAAACCGAAGCGGCGGTCGAGCGGCCAGAGGAGCGGCACCCCCTGCTTCGTCAGCGCGTCGGCCAGGAGGTGCGAGGCGTAGCCCCAGCCGATCAGGAGGCCGAGGTGGAGCCAGTGCCAGGGGAAGAGCGGTAACTCGCCGAGCGCGACGAGCAGCCCGAGCGCCAGCAGCGAGTGGGTGATCCCCCGGTGACCGAAGTTCGCGCGGAAGCCGTGCCCGCGCAGGCGGACCCCGAAGAGCCGGAAGACAAATGAGACCGGGAGGGTCAGCGTCTTGTACAGTGCGCCGATCAGCCCGAGGAGCCAAGGGAAGATGCGGAAGAATTGGATGCCGAAGAGGCGCGAGTTGACCAGCCGCCCTTCCGGGTGATCGACATCGGGCAAGAGCGCGCCGAAGCCGACGAGTACGAGCGCGAGCGGCAGAGTGGGGAGCGAGCGCACATCGGCGAGGAGTGGGACGCCGAGCGGGCCGAGTATATACGTCGCCGCATCGAGCGGCAGGGTGAGCGGGCCGAGCGGCAGCGCCCAGAGCGCGGCATAGGTCATCACGCCGATGGTGACATGCGAGTTACCGGTCACAGCGAGGGCTTCTCCTTGATCGTAGCAGCGGTCCGATCGGCGCACGAGGCGCGTATTGCTCGCCGACGCCGCAAAATGTCGCGACATGACGCCGGAAACCGCACCTTTGTTCTACGGGCTGATGGTAACACATCGGGACGCGCGCACGCCGATTTGTGCTACCATGCCGCCTGTCCAGGGATCGGTGATCGGTGTGGGGCCACCTGTCCAGGGAGCGGTGATGGGGTACGCGGAGGGGGCGATGAGCGGGGCAACGGGGCGGGTCGCCCTGGTCACCGGCGGGAGCCGTGGTATCGGACGCGCGATCGCGTTGCGCCTGGCGCGGGACGGGATCGCGGTGGCCGTCAACTATCGCGGCAACGCCGAGGCGGCGGCGACGATCGTCGGCCAGATCGAGGCGACGGGCGGGCGGGCGCTCGCGTTGGGCGGCGATGTCGCCACCGGCGCGGGGGCCGCGAAGCTGGTCGCGGATACCGTCGCGGGGCTCGGTCGGCTCGATATCCTCGTCAACAACGCCGGGATCACGCGCGACAATCTTACCCTGCGGATGAGCGAGGAAGATTGGGACGCCGTGCTCGCCACCAACCTGAAAGGGGCGTTCCTCTGCGCCAAGGCGGCCCTGCGCCCCTTGCTGAAGGCGCGGGAGAGTGGGCGGATCATCTCGATCAGCTCCGTGGTCGGGATCGTCGGCAACGCCGGGCAGGCGAACTACGCCGCCGCTAAGGCGGGGCTGATCGGTCTGACTAAGAGCCTCGCCAGGGAGGTCGCTTCGCGCGGCATCACCGTCAACGCCGTCGCGCCCGGCTTCATCAGCACCGACATGACCGCCGCGCTTGGGGCGGAGTTGGTGGCGGGGATGCTGAAGGCGATCCCACTTGGGCACCTCGGCGAGGTCGACGATGTCGCGGAGGCGGTCGCTTTCCTGGCTTCCCCCGCCGCGCGCTACATCACCGGGCAGGTCCTCAGCGTGGACGGCGGCATGGCGATGTAAGGATGTACGGAGGGGCGAGGGTATTTCCCCGCGCTCACTTCGTACTTCGTCATTCGTCCTTCGTACTTATTCGTCACTCGTCATTCGTCACTCATCAGGGTGGGCCGATGCTGAAAAAAGTGCTGATCGCCAATCGCGGCGAGATCGCGTTGCGAATCCTGCGCGCCTGTCGGGATCTGGGGATCCCGGCGGTGGTCGCCTATAGCGAAGCCGATCGCGATTCCCTGCCGGTGCGCCTGGCCGAAGAGGCGGTCTGCATCGGCCCGCCGCAAAGCGCCCGGAGTTACAACAACATCCCGGCGATCATCAGCGCGGCGCGGATCACCGGGGCGGACGCGATCCATCCCGGCTACGGTTTCCTCTCCGAGAACGCCTATCTGGCCGATGTCTGCGCGCAGGTGGGCCTCACCTTCATCGGCCCGCCCGGCGCGGCGATCGCGAAGATGGGCGACAAGGCTCTGGCGCGCAAGTTGATGAAAGAGGCGGGGCTGCCGATGCTGCCCGGTAGCGAGGAGCCGCTGCCGAACGCGCGCGCCGTGCAGGCGATCGCCCGCAAGATCGGCTACCCGATCATCCTCAAGGCGGCGGCGGGCGGCGGCGGGCGCGGGATGCGCGTCGTGCGCTCCGACCGCGAGCTGCTGACGGCGTTGCCGGTCGCCCAGGCCGAGGCCGAGGCGGCGTTCGGCAACGGCGACATCTACGTCGAGAAGTATCTCGAAGACCCGCGCCACGTCGAGGTGCAGATCATCGCCGATGGCAAGGGCCACGTCGTGGCGGTGGGCGAGCGCGAGTGCTCGTTGCAGCGCCGCCACCAGAAGGTGCTGGAGGAGGCTCCCGCGCCCGGCCTGCGCGACAGCGTGCGGCAGAATCTCTTCAAGGCGGCGATCAAGGGGGCCAGGGCGATCGGCTACGCCAGCGTCGGCACCTTCGAGTTCCTGCTCGGCAAGGACGGCCACGTCTACTTCATGGAGATGAACACACGCATCCAGGTGGAGCACCCGATCACCGAGATGACGACCGGGATCGATCTGGTGAAGTGGCAGCTGCGCCTCGCCGCCGGGGAGCCGCTGACCCTCGAACAGCGCCACATCGAGACGCGCGGCCACGCGATCGAGTGCCGGATCACGGCGGAAGATCCGAACCGCAACTTCGAGCCGAATGCCGGGACGATCTCCGCCTTCCTCGCACCGGGTGGGCCGGGCATCCGCCTGGACACCCATCTCTTCCCCGGTTACGTCGCCCCGCCCTACTACGATTCGTTGCTGGCGAAGCTGATCTGTTGGGGCGAGGATCGGAACGAGGCGATCGCCCGCGCCGAGCGCGCCCTGCAAGAGTGCGTCATCACCGGCATCAAGACGACGGTGCCGTTCCACCTTGCCCTCCTGCGCGATCCGCTCTTCCGGCGCGGGGAACTGAGCACGAACTTCATCCCGCACTATCTGGAGCGGATCCGCCCGCAGGAGGCAGGGGAATGATGAGCAGCAGCGAAGGGACGGGTATCGAGTCGGGGACGCCGCTCGGGCGGGTGCTGATCGCCCCGGCGGTGCTGGCGCAGATCGTGGAACGTTCCACGTTGCGCGTGCCGGGGGTGGCGGCGATGTGCCCGCGCCACCCGCGCTTCGATCGGCTGCGCGGGCGGGCGCTCGGCGACAGCCAGCCGCCGAGCGGCGTGCATGTGCGGGTCGCCGACGACAAGGTCAGCGCGGAGATCGCCATCATCGCCCGCGCCGACGCCAACATCCTGGAACTCGGGCATCACGTGCAGCAGGAGGTCAGCGAGGCGCTAGAGCAGATGGTCGGCATGGCGGTCGGCGCGATCAATGTCTACGTGGACGATATCCGCACTCGGGGTTGACCCCGCCCCCGGCCCCGCCCCCGAAGCGGGAGGAGGGACTCGATAACAGCGCGGTGGCCACGCGGGAAGCCAGCACTGTCCCAGCGCCCCCACCCGCCCTCTTCAGCGGCGGGGAGGGGCCGTCCCACACCTGAGGCGTATCGCGGTGAGCGGACCGGGCGCGTCTAAATGTGTCGCGGTGAGCGGACCGGGATGGTACAATTCGTCACCTACGGGCTGCGCGTGCCGCCCGCGATGATAACTCCCAGACACAAGGATGCGATGAGCGGCGGATCGAGCACGGTGGTATCGGGGCGACGGCACGAGGCGCGGATCACCGCCTTGCAGGCGCTGTTCGAGATCGACACGGCGACGCACGGCACCGACGAGGTGTTGGCGCGATACCTCGGCAGCTCGCAGATGCCCCCCGCGACACGGCAGTTCATCGAGAGCCTCGTGCGCGGCGTCGGCAACGAGTGCTCGCGCCTGGACGCCATCATCGCCAAGAATGCGCCCGCCTGGCCGGTGCCGCAATTGCCCGCTATCGACCGGACGATCCTGCGGATGGCCCTCTGGGAACTGCTGATCGAACGCGACGTGCCGGTGAAGGCGGTGATCAACGAGGCGGTGGAACTCGCCAAACGCTTCGGCGGCGATAATTCCGGGCGCTTTGTCAATGGCGTCCTCGGCACGGTGGTGACCGAGCAGCGCCCTGAATCGGAGTGATCGCGCGGCGCGTGTTGCATGCGCCCGTGGAGTCGCTATAATTCGCCATTACTGGGGGATAGTGCCGGGTGTTCGGTCTATTCCGGTGATTGCACCAGAGGAGGAGCAGGCATGACCGCAGATACCGGGTCGGTGAATGAGAAGCTGAAGAAAATTATCGCCGATCAGCTTGGCGTCGAGGAAGAGCGTGTAACCCCCGATGCCCACTTCATCGAGGATCTGAATGCCGACTCTCTCGATCTGGTCGAGTTGATCATGGCGCTCGAAGAGGAATTCGGCGTCGAGATCTCCGACGAAGATGCCAATACGCTGACGACCGTTGGCATCGCGCAAGAGTACATCAACGAGCACATGAGTTAGGGCTCCTGCCGTACACGCGCGTGTGCGGCAGCGAGAACCTTGCGGGTCACGGGCAACCCTGTCATAGTGACAGGGTTGCCCGTGACCCGTTTCATGTATACTTCCGTATCAGTCATTGAACAGCGGATACGGGCTTGTCGCCCTGCACGGAGCAACATTCCGCTCCGCATCAGCAGTCCGTGGCGACGCAAGGGGATGGGTAACATGGCGACGGTCGAGGAAGAACAGCGGGCGGGAGCCTGGTCGATCAGTGACACCGCCGCGTCAGGGGGCGCGCTGACCTCGGTCGGCAATAATGCGCCAGCACCGTCGCAACAGGAGAGCGACGATCAGCCAATGACGCTGGTCGATCACCTCAAAGAGCTGCGCGACCGGCTGATCAAGATGTGCGCTGCGGTGTTGATCGGCATGATCGGCGGCTTCTTCTTCGCGCGTCGGGTGATCGACTACTTTAAGTATGTCGTTGAGAATTCCGATGCCGGTGCCCAGATAGTGCAAACCCAGGTAACCGATGGTATTACCACGTACCTGAAGATCACTCTTTACCTCGGGGTTTGCTTCGCGATGCCGGTCCTCGTTTACCAGATCATCCGCTTCCTCGCGCCGGGCCTCACCCGTACCGAGCGACGCTATCTCTACGCCACCCTCCCCTTCGCGATGCTTTTCTTCGCGGGCGGGGTGCTCTTCGCCTCGCTGGTAGCGATCCCAAATATGCTCCACTTCATCCTCAGGTTCAGCGCCACACTAGGGATCACGAATCTGCTAGGCATCGGCGATATCTTTGGGTTCTTCTCTAGCCTGTCTCTTTGGACCGGCGTTTTCTTCGAGATGCCGATCGTGATGTTCCTCCTCGCCGCGCTCAACATTGTGCAGTTCGAGACGATGCGGAAGACGCGCAAGTACGCGGCGGTTGGCCTGATGATCGCCGCCGCCGTGATCACCCCGACCCCCGACGCGATCAGCATGCTGGTCGTCTGGGCGCCGATGTACCTCCTCTACGAATTGGGACTCCTGCTGGCCCGGCTCGTGGCCCGGTCGAAGCGGCGGGCTGCCACTAGCACCGCCGGGGCATAAGCGCGGCGAGCAATAGCTGGGCACAATGAGGGCGGGGCCGGGCTTGATAGCCCGGCCCCGCCCCTGTGTTTGTTCGTTCGCCTCGGTCAGTCCACCAGCCCGATCCGCCGCAACTCATCCTCGCCGCGCGGCGTGACACGTACCGTATGCTCGTTGCGATAGGTGACCATCCCCAGGCCGCCGCCCTTGATCTTGCGGACATCGCGGCGCGCGGCGTGATCGACCTCGACCCGACCCGCCTCGCGCCCGCCGCTGTAGTAGGCGGCGAGTTCGGCAGCGGCCTGAAGGACCGCATCGTCCGTGTTGCCACCGGACCACTTGACGATCACATGCGAGCCTGGCACGCCCCGGCTATGGAACCAGCTATCCTCCGGCCCGGCGATATCGAAGGTCACGGCGTCGTTCTGCGCGCCGGTGTGCCCGATGAAGATCTGATGCCCGCCGCGCGCCCGCAACACCTGTGGGCGACCCGCCCCGGAGCCTTTGGCGTTGCCCTTGTTGCGCCGGCCCGACTTCTTCCCCCGCCCTTGCGGCGCGGCGCCATCGTGCGGGCGCTGGCGACCCGCACGCCAGTCCTGCCACTCGCGGTCGAGCGCCGCGATCTGGTCGTAGCCGCTGGCGAGTTGAATCAGGGTCAGGATTTGATCGATGTAGGCCAGGGCACCGCGCGTCTCGGCCAGGAGGGCCGGGATGTTGGCGGCGGCGCTCTGGGCCTTGCGGTAGCGCTCGAAGTACTCCTGGGCCTGCTCGCTCGGCGTCAGGCCCGGTTCGAGCGGCACCGTCAGATCGTCCGCGACGAGTTCGCGTTGTCCCGGTGCCAGCGACCAGGCGTAGGCGTAGATCGCCTCGCCCCAACGTCGCCAGCGCTCGGCTTCCTCGGCGCGTTTCGCCTCGACCAGCAGCGCTCGCTCCCGTCCGGCGAGGCGCTCGCGCTCCTGGCCGATCGTGGCGGCGAGGGCGTCCTTCCGTTGGGCGTGGGCCTGCACCCGCGCCGTGGCCCCGAAGAAGCGCTCCACCAGGGCCGAGGCGCTGCGAAAGCGCTCCTCACGGAGCTCGCGCAGGTGGAAGAGCGGGAAGGGCGAGAACGCGACCGGCACGCCGCCCTTCTTCGCCGCGTCAGCGTCTTCCTCATCGGCGGTCGGCGCGTCATCCGCGCGCAGATAGAGGCGCGGTGCCCAGGCTCCGGTGCGGAGCGGCGCATAAATCTCATCGAGCGCCTGCCGGATCGCCGCGACCTGTTCCTGCGCCGCGCCCGCTTTGGTCCGCGCCGCACCGGTCGCCCGGAAGGCCACCTCGCGCGCCGTCTGCGGGCTCAGCCCGCGCAGGGCACCGACAAGCACCTGCTGGAGCTGGGCATCCGGGTTGGCCGCGAACAGCGCGGCGAGGTCGCGCGGGCTGATCTGGCGTGGGTCGGCCTTGTCCTGCGGCGGCACCGGCTCGTAGGGGCGCTTGGGGAGGACAGGGCGGACCCGGCTGAGGTGGCTCGGGATCCGCTTGGCGCTATCGATGATCTGTCCGGCGCTGTCGATCAAGATCAGGTTGCTGTGCCGCCCCATGATCTCGACCGCCAGGGTCGTCTCGACCAGCTCGCCATCGAGCGCCAGTTCGTCGTCCTCTTCCTCGTCGGTCGGCTCCGCGTCGGCGGCGGGCAGGTCGAACGGGATGAACTTGGCGAAGCGGAGGAAGGCGACCCGTTCGAGCGGCGATTCCTGGTAGATGCGGACGAGGCGCGCGCCGCGCACATACTTGCGGAGGAGCAGGAGGAGCGGCGTGACCCTGGCGGCGTCACCGGTCAGGCGCGTCGGCTCCTCGCCCGCCCCGACGAGATGCATCCGCGTATTGCTCGCCCCGGCGCTGACCAGCAGTTGGTTGCGACCACTGTGGGAGTAGATCTGGAAGCCGAAAGTCAGCGGATCGAGGAGCAGCGTGCGCTGCACCTTGCCATCGAGGAGGCGATCGTTCAGCTCATCGACGATCGCGGCGAGCATCAGGGCGTCGTACATCGTTCACCATCGTGCCTAGCGTGTCGTTCATTCAATGGCTGCGCGCTCAGGCTCATCGTCCGGTCGCAGGGTATCCAAGCTTAGCATCTCACCGCGCGCTCGGGGGGCGCGAAGGGGCTGACCTTACGGACAGGAAATGCGGGCGGGTGCCATCAGGGCATGAACGCCAGCGCGATGATGCGCGTCACCTGATCGCGCCCGAAGTTGTTATCGCTGAGCAGCAGCAGCGCCTGCCGACCGTCGCTGAGGCGCGGGCCGAGCGCCAGTCCCTCGAAGTTGTCGAGAAGTGGGGTCGGCTGCTGTGCTGGATGCTGTGCCGCTCCAGGCGGACAGGCCGCGAGATCGACGAGCAATATCTTGGCGAGCGGCGCGACTCCCGACGTGGCGAGGCTCTCGCGGTCGGTCACGTCGGTCGCGCCGATGGTCGAGACGCGGAAGATGCGGACCGTATTGCCGCGTCCGGGGAAGAACCCGCGTTCGAGGACCAGGAGATCGGTGGCGCTCAGCGCCACCAGATCGGATACCCCTTGCGCCGGTTCGGCGAGATAGAAGAATTGGGCGTCCGGCGCGAAATCGCCACTCGCCCCCTGCCCGTAGCGCAGTATTCGCAGCCGCCCGCGCAGATCGGCGGTGAAGCCATCGGCGCGCAACGGCCCCTCGGTCGCGGTGTAGAGCGTGTCGCCGCCCGGTGCCAGCGCGAGACTCTCGAAGGTCAGGTTATTCGTCGCCTCCCCGCGCGGCGCGACCAGGAAGCGCGCCGGGACCGGCAACTCGCCGCGCAGCATGCCATCCGGGTCGAAGCGGCGTATGCTCGGCTCCGTCTCCGAGGCGACCAGCAGTTCCCCGTCCGGGAGGGTCGTCAACCCCTCGTTGTCGCTGGTGTGCCCGGTAAAAGGTGTCCCGGCGGCGTCGCGCAGGAGCGTGATCGCGGTGATCATGGGTGTGCCAAGCCCGGCATCGGTGAGGGCGATCGTGAAGGTGTAGACGCGCGCTGGGGTCTCCCCTTCGTTATCCACGACGCCACGATAGCTGCCGCTCGCCGCATCGTACGCGAGCGCGGAGAGGCCACCCACATCTGTATCGGCGAACCGCGCGCCATCGAGGGCATCCGAGAAGCCGAGGAGATCGACGCCACCCCCGCATGTCGTGTCGGTCGCGGGCGGCGTCCCGCTGATCTGCGTGGCTGGCGTAGCACGTAGCGTCGTCGCGGTGATTGTGCGTGAGGTGATCGCTAGCGCAGTGGCGGGGCTGGTGGCTGTCGGGGCGACACTGGCTGGCGTCGAGGTGGGTACGCTGGCGGAGGGGGCAGGGATGATCGTCGGCGTTGTCGTGCCGCTACATGCGGTCGGCATGAGCAGGAGGAGGCAGAAGAGCAGCCCTGGCAGTCGTGGAGCGCCGCTGACACGCATAGGTGGAACTCCTCTCGCTGGCGCTGGTCCATAGCGGCGGCGGGCGCGATTACTTCGGCACCCAGTCCCCCGAGGTGGACTTCGTGGCGGCGGGAGCCGCCCTTAGCCGGGGATTTTAATCCCTCGGCTACTCCGGCGTGGGCAGGCGACATCCGGTGCCGGTGCGGCCCTCCCCCTCTCAAGGAGAGGGGCTTCGTTGTGGGGATGGGCGGGGCATGGCGGGCAGTAGCTCCCACCCATGAAGGGCGCAATGCCTCCGGGGGACCCTCACCCCGCCGCCCGGGGGGCACCCGCCCAGCCGAGGAGCGGGGGGCAGCGCCGTTGCTGACGTCTATAGCCGCGGCAAAGGCAAACGACGCGACGATGACCCTACCCCGGTCCCCGCAGGGGGATAGTATGCCCTTCATGGGTACTTCGTGGCGGCGTTAGCCGTCTTTCAGCCGGGAGTGGCTGCCCTTCCCGGGGTACTCTAGCTCAACGGCTACTCGGGCCAGTAGGCAAGCGAAGCCGGGCTGATATGGCGACGGCCCCGGCAAGCGCTCGCCGGGGCCGTCAGCGCAGGACGTTCGAGCGTGATTAGCTTGCCTTCATCGGCATTTCGAGGTTGGTCGAGTGTGCGCCGTGGAGGCGGGTCTTCGGGTTGAGATGGTGGACCGCGTGATTGACGGCGGTGATCGCCTCGTGGAAGCCTGTGGCGATCAGCTTGAACTTGGTCGGGTGGGTCACGATATCGCCCGCCGCCCAGACCGCCGGGAGGCTCGTCGCCATCGTCAGCGGGTCGGCGACGATCTGGTTGCGCTGGACCTCCAGCCCCCAGCTCTTCAGCGGGCCGAGGTCGGCGACGAAGCCGATGCTCATGATGATGGCGTCGACCTCGACCGTCTTCAATTCCTGCGTCTTGTTGTGTCGGAAGGTGACCGCGCGGAGGTGCCCGTCCTCGCCGTGGAGCTCGTGGGCCTCGCAGTGCGTGTTCACATCGACGCCCGACTCGTGCATCTGCTCGACCGACTTGGCGTGCGCGCGGAAGTTATCGCTGCGGTGGATCAGCGTCACCTCGCGGGCGATCGGCTGGAGGGTCAGCGCCCAGTCCACCGCCGAGTCGCCGCCCCCGACGATCAGGATCCGCTTGTCGCGGTAATCCTCGTTGTGGGTGACGAAGTAGACGATCTGCCCGCGATCCTCGAACTCGGCCAGATTCGGCAGATCGAGCTTCTTCGGCGCGAAGGCGCCGACCCCGGCGCAGATGATCACCGTCTTGCCGTAGTGGCTCGCCTTATCGGTGTCCAGGCGGAAGACATTGTCGTCCGCGATGTGTTCCAGATGCTCGCAACGCTCGTTGAAGTTCAGCAGCGGCTTGAACTGTCCCGCCTGCTCCACCAGGTTCGCGACCAGATCCTTGCCCAAAACTTTCGGGAAGCCGCCGACATCGTAGATGTACTTCTCGGGGTACATCGCCGTGACCGCGCCGCCCGGTTTCTCCAGGCTATCGATGATGCTGGCCGACGCGCCGCGCAGCCCCGCGTAGAAGGCCGCGAAGAGGCCCGTAGGGCCGCCACCGATCACGAGCACATCGACCGGGTCGCTCGCCGTCTTGCCGAACGTCTCGGCGGGTGCTTCGGGCGCGCTGTGCCCGTTCAACTCGGTCATCCGTTTAGCCTCCTTTTCGCGCGTCGCATCGCCTACCGCCGCCCCCCTGTACCACAACCCTGCTACGGACGCTCGATGGTGCCTTAGTGGTCCGTTTCACGATCGCTTGTGGAGTTTGTCCACCCGTCCACCCGCACCCCCGCCGCCTGCGGGCGGCACCCCGCCGCCCAAAGGGCAGTAGCTCCCACCCATGAAGGGCGCAATGCCTCCGGGGGACCCGCCCAGCCGAGGCGAGGGGGAAGGATCAACCCTACCGGTGATTGCGAAACGCAACCCATCGCCGTTGTTGCTCCCCGACCCAATACCGACCAGTATACCATCTCGTCCTCACTGGTCCGGGCGCGCGAGATGTGTAGGGAAACTGGTCAAGGCTGCGTCGGAGCCTCGGGCAGGGCGGCGATCAGGCGGGTGAGGAGCTCGTGGAGACGGTTGACGGTGGCGGCGTCGAGATCGGGCCACTGCCGGAAGTAGAGTTCGTCGGTGTCCCCCTCGATCGTCTCGCGCACGTTGTACCCGGCGCGCGTCGGTTGGAGCGCACCGAGCCGCCACTCCACGTAGCCCTGCTCGATCAATTCCTCCACGAAGCCCGCGACATCCTCCGTCGATTGCCCTGGTGCCAGGGCGGCGCTCAACCCCGTGAGGCTATCGACCTCGCCGTGCCAGAGGCATGTCAGGATCGCGAGCGGCTGTGGCGGGAAGCGGGCGCTGTTCCAGGCGTCGATATGGGCGTCGTCGCGCGCCATCCAAAGGGCGTGGATCGCCCGCTCGATGCCGACGAGCGGCGCGTCGGCGCGTGCCGTGATGAGCGTTGCCAGCCGATCCGCCCGATGCAGGTGCGCGTTTGGCTCGATCGTCAGGCGGTCGAGCCCTGCGGCGATCACGTCTAGTGCAACGGCGAGTTCCCGCAATTCCTCGGCGGGCAGTGGTGCCAGCATCGCGAGATAGTCCGCCGCCGCCGCTTCGAGGCGTGTGACCACGTCCAGGCCACGCGCGGTCAGCGCGTGGGTGTCGCCATCCCGGGCGATGTAGCCGCCAGCTTGTGCCTCCGCGAGCCAGGGGCGGTGGATGTCCTGGGTGGTGTAAGGGAAACCGGGGCGTAGCGCCTCAACGGTGCCGCGCCCGTCCGGCTCCTCGGCCAGGCGGACGAGTTGGAAGAGGGCGGGGCGGCTCAGTCCCGTCTCGGCCAGCAACGCGGCCACACCACCGAAGTTGCGCCGCCTGCGTCGGAGGAATTGTGGGAAGAAGTGCAGCAGGCTATGGGGGGAGCGGATCGCGATACTCATGCGCTTTTTGCATACTCCGATCGTGATGGGGCGCTGCCACGCCGCCGCGCTAATGGCACTGTCGCTCGCGGGCAAGTTCTCCGTCGGTTAAGGCATCGGTCCGTACCAACGTCCAGGTGTCGGCGGATTGCTGCAACGAGAGTTTCAGGCGAGACTCGCTGCCGGTGATGGAGAAGCCCCGCCGCAGATAGGTTTCGAGCATGTGGATGATAACCTCGACTGACGCCCCATTGCGCCGTACTTTCATCCGCTCATAATGTTCGGGATCGATATCGCCATCGATGAGGGTGAATGCTTGCTTGAAGATGGCGATCATTCGTGCTTCGTCGTTGACCCCGCTCGCGGCGTTCGCCCCCTCTCGGAGCGCCGGGTAGCGGTCCAGGAACTCCCGCGTCTCGCCGGAGATGACGGCACGCTTGCGGTAGTACAGGTATTCGAGCACCACAGGCATCATCTCCGCGAACGTCTGCGGATCGGGCGCGGAGAAACCCGCCGCGAAGCAGGAGGCGGGCTGGGTCGGCGAGAGCGCGAAGGGGACGGCGGGGGATGCGGGCGGGGTACGAACCGGGGCTGATGCGAGGGCGGCGGGGGTGGTTTGCGTGCGTGTGGCGGTGCCGGGCAGGGGCACACCGGCAGACGACGTACCCGCCGGTGGGGTACGCTGCGCGGACGCTGCGGCGGGGGTCAGCATTGTGGTCGGCGACGGCGGTGTGGTGGTGTTCGGTTGGGATGGGCCGCAGGCCACGAGCAGCCCGACCAGCAGCGGCGCGGCAAGCTGAACGAAGCGCTTGTACCTGTCCATGACCTCACTATTCCTCCAGGCTATCGCTGAGGACGTCGAGGTGCTCCAACGCGAGTCCGGTGCCGATTGCCACGCACGAGAGGGGATCGTCGGCGACATAGCAGGGGACGCCGGTGACCTCGGTGAGGAGATCGTTGAGGTTGCGGAGCATCGCGCCGCCGCCGGTGAGGATCATCCCCTTGTCGATGATGTCGCTCGACAGTTCGGGCGGGGTTTCTTCGAGGACCGCGCGCACCGCCCCGATGATCGCCTCCAATGGCTCGGTGATCGCCTCGGTGATCTCGTTGGCGTGGACCTGCACCGTGCGCGGCAGTCCGGCGACGAGATCGCGCCCGCGCACGTCCATCACCACATCCTCTTCGAGGGGCATGGCGGAGCCGATCGCGATCTTGACTTCCTCGGCGGTGCGGTCGCCGATCGCCAAGTTGTAGTGGCGCTTGATGTACGTGGCGATCGCGTCGTCGAACTTGTTGCCGCCGACGCGCAGCGACTTGGCGACGACGATGCCATTGAGCGAGATCACCGCGATCTCGGTGGTGCCGCCGCCGATGTCGATCACCATGTTCCCGCTCGGATCGGCCACCGGGATTTTGGCCCCGATCGCCGCCGCCAACGGCTCGCGGATCAGATAGACGCGCCGCGCCCCGGCGTGCAGCGCGGCGTCGCGCACCGCGCGCGTCTCCACACCGGTCGTACCGGCGGGGATGCAGATCATCACCTCCGGCTTGATCAGCGAGAAGCGCCCGCAGGATTTGTCGATGAAGTATTTCAACATCGCCTGCGTGACCATGTAATCGGCGATCACCCCATCGCGCATGGGGCGCACGACCTCGATCGTCTCCGGGGTACGCCCGAGCATGTCGCGCGCCTCGACGCCGACCGCCTTGACTTTCCCGTCCCGTGTCGAGATGGCGACCATCGACGGCTCGTTGATCACGATCCCCCGGCCACGCACGTAGACAAGGACGTTGGCCGTCCCGAGATCGATGCCGATTTGTTTCGCCACGCTCTGTCGCCCCCTGTCGGTCGCCGATCACGATTCGAGTATTCGTGCAGGATCGGAGCTACGGGCGATGGGTGCGCGCCATGCCGCGCGGTGTCGCCCGTACCCGTACGGTTACTGCCCCGGCTGCGTCGCGCGGCGACGTCGGTTGGCGACGCGCAAGCGCACCGTGGAACGACGCATCGCCGCCTGGGCGAGGCCCGGATCGACCGCGCCCTGCGGGTTGCTCAGCTGGGTCTCCGCGCGACGGCGCGCTTCTTCCGCGCGGGCGATGTCGATCTCTTCGCTGCGCTCGGCGGAATCGGCGAGGATCAGCACCAGGTTCTGGCCGACCTGCAAGAAGCCACCGCCGATCGCCAGCGATTCCTCGTTGCCGCCCTTCTTGATCCGCAGCTCGCCCGGATCGAGCGTGGTCACCAGCGGCGCGTGGCGCGGCAGGATGCCGAGCACCCCGGCGACCCCCGGCGCGACCACCATGTCCACATCGTCCTCGACCAGCACCTCGCGCTCGCCGGTGACCACTTCGACACGCAATTTCGCCATTGTCGCCTCTCCTTTTTACGGCGCTTCGCCGCCTATCGCGTCTCGCGGCGTCGGGTAGAGCACGCGGGGGCGGGCTCATCACCCGCCCCCGCGTCCGCTGCCCATCGCATCGTGGCCGCTTAACCCTGCTGACGAAGCCCCTCGGCCTTCTTCATGACGGAATCCATGTTGCCGGCCATGTAGAACGCCTGCTCCGGCAGATCGTCGTGCTGCCCCTTGAGGATTTCGTCGAAGGCGCGCACGGTGTCTTCGCGCGAGACGTACTCGCCGGGGGTGCCGGTGAACGCCTCCGCGACGAACATCGGCTGCGAGAGGAAGCGCTCGATGCGGCGCGCGCGCGCCACGGTGACCTTATCTTCTTCGCCCAGTTCCTCGATGCCGAGGATGGCGATGATGTCCTGCAAGTCCTTGTAGCGCTGGAGGACGCGCTTGACCTCCTGCGCCACCCGGTAGTGCTCCTCGCCGACGATCAGCGGGTCGAGGATGCGCGAGGTGGAAGTGAGCGGGTCCACCGCCGGGAAGATCGCGCGGGACGCGATCGCCCGCTCCAGCGCCACCGTGCCGTCGAGGTGGGCGAAGGTCGTCGCCGGTGCCGGGTCGGTGTAGTCGTCGGCGGGGACGTAGACCGCCTGCACCGAGGTGATCGAGCCGCGCGTGGTGGAGGTGATCCGCTCCTGGAGCTGGCCCATCTCGCTGGCGAGGGTCGGCTGATACCCGACGGCGCTCGGCATACGACCGAGGAGCGCGGAAACCTCCGCACCGGCCTGCACGAAGCGGAAGATGTTATCGATGAAGAGGAGCACGTCGCGCCCCTCGTCGCGGAAGTATTCGGCCATCGTCAGCCCGGTCAGGCCGACGCGAAGGCGCGCGCCCGGCGGCTCGTTCATCTGGCCGAAGACCATCGCCGTGTTATCCATCACGCCGTAGCCCTGCATCTCACCGTAGAGCTGCGTCCCCTCGCGGGTGCGCTCGCCCACGCCGGTGAAGACGGAGTAGCCTTTGTGAACGGCGGCGATGTTGCGGATCAACTCGGCGATCGTGACCGTCTTGCCGACGCCCGCGCCGCCGAAGATGCCGATCTTCCCGCCCTTGGTGAAGGGGGCGATCAGATCGATGACCTTGATCCCGGTCTCGAAGACCTCGACCTCGGTCGATTGCTCCTCGAAGGTCGGCGTGGGGCGGTGGATCGCGTAGATCTCGCCGCCCGCCTCGACCGGCCCCTTGCCGTCGATCGTCTCGCCGACGACGTTGAAGATGCGCCCGAGCGACTGCGGCCCGACCGGCACGCTGATCGGCGCACCGGTATCGACGACCTCCTGTCCGCGTCGTAGGCCATCGGTGGTGGACATCGCCACCGCGCGGACCCAATCGTTCCCGAGGTGCTGCTGCACCTCCAGGGTCAGGCTCTCGCCCTCCGCGCGCTCCAGGATCAGCGCATTGTAGATCTCCGGCAAACGGTCGGAGGGAAACTCGATGTCGATCACCGGCCCGGTGATCTGCTTGATCGTGCCGGTCGCACCCTGCACTGTTGCGGTCATGTTACCCCCCTAGAAGAAGTACGAAGTACGAACGACAAAGTACGAGCGAGAACGCATCCTGGTTGCTACTCACGAGCGCTACGGCACACCGACGAAATACTCGTACTTCGTACTTCGTCGCTCGTACTTTGACTCAGCCTACCAGCGCGGCGGCACCGGCGGAGATCTCGCTGACCTCGTTGGTGATCCGCGCCTGACGCGCCTTGTTGAGCGAGAGGGTCAGTTCCGAGACGAGATCGCGCGCATTATCGGTAGCATTCCGCATCGCCACCATCCGCGCGCTCTGCTCGGACGCGACGCTCTCCAGGATCGCCCGATAGACCTGCTGGTCGACGTAGCGCGGCAGCAGCGCATTCAGCACCGCGCCCGCGCTCGGCTCGAAGATCACATCGCCCGCCATGCTAGAAGCCTGCTCCAGAGCCTGTACCGGGAGAAGTTGCTGCATCTCCGGGCGCTGCGACAGCGTGTTGATGAAGCGGGTGTAGATTAGGTAGACCGCGTCCACCTTCCCGGAGATGAAATCGTCCACCGCCACCTGGGCGATCGGCGAAACCTGCGCCAGCGTCGGGTAATCGCCGAGGGTCGTGAACTCGGCGACCACATCGCGGCGGTAGCGGACCATGAAGTCGCGCCCCTTCTTGCCGACGGCGATGACCTCGACCGGCACCCCGGCCTCGTTGAGGATGTAGCGTGATGCGCGCCGGATGACGTTGGAGTTGAGCGCCCCGCAGAGCCCCTTATCCGTTGTCACCAGGATGATCGCCACGCGCTTGATCGGACGTTGGTCGAGCAGCGGGAACTTGTCGTCCCCCTCGGACGTCCCGGCACCGCCGGCGAGGTTGGCGATCACCGCGCCGATCCGCTCGCTATAGGGGCGGGTCGCGGTCACGCGGGAGATCGCGCGCCGCATGCGCGAAGCGGCGACCATCTCCATCGCGCGTGTGATCTGCGAGATGTTCTTGACGCTGCGGATTCGTCCGCGAATCTCGCGAAAGCTCGCCACAATACCCCCCAGATGCATGACGGATGACGAATGACGAATAAGTACGAAGTACGAACGACGAAGGACGAAGCGGGATAGTCCGGTACTCGGTGCCTATTCGTCATCCGTCATCCGTCACTTGGAAAATCCGGCCCCCTGCATGTACTCGCGAGCCGCCGCCGCCAGGATCTTGGTCGATTCGTCGGAGAGGGCGCGGCTATCGCGGATCTGCTCCAACACCTGCGGGTGGCTCGTCCGCAGATAGTCCAGGTAGTCGCGCTCGAACTCCGCGATCCGCTCCACCGGGACGGTATCCAGGATGCCATTGTTGACGAGGTAGATGATCGCCACCTGCTCCTCGACCGGCAACGGGTGATATTGCGGCTGCTTCAGGACTTCCTGCACGCGCAGGCCGCGATCGAGTTGGGCGCGCGTGGCCGGGTCGAGGTCGGAGCCGAACTGCGCGAAGGCCGCGAGGTCGCGGAACTGCGCGAGGTCCAGCTTCATGCGCCCGGCGACCGACTTCATCGCCTTGATCTGCGCGTCGCCGCCGACGCGGCTGACGGAAATACCGACGTTGATCGCCGGGCGGATGCCGGAGTTGAAGAGGTCGGTCTCCAGGAAGATCTGCCCGTCGGTGATCGAGATCACGTTCGTCGGGATGTAGGCCGACACATCGTTCGCCTGCGTCTCGATGAACGGGAGCGCCGTGAGGCTGCCGCCGCCGCGCGCGTCGCTCAGCTGCGCCGCGCGCTCCAGGAGGCGCGAGTGCAGGTAGAAGACGTCGCCCGGATACGCCTCGCGGCCCGGCGGGCGACGTAGCAGCAGGGAGACCTGGCGATAGGCCCAGGCGTGCTTGGAGAGATCGTCGTAGACGATCAGCGCATCGCGCCCGGTCTCCATGAACTCCTCGCCCATCGCGCAGCCCGCGAAAGGGGCGATGTATTGGAGCGCCGCCGGATCGGAGGCGGAGGCCGCGACGATAATGGTATTCGCCATCGCGCCGCGCTCTTCGAGGGTCCGCTGCACCTGGCGAATCTGCGACTGTTTCTGGCCGATCGCCACGTAGATGCAGACGACGCCGGTGTCCTGCTGGTTGATGATCGTGTCGATCGCCACCGCTGTCTTGCCGGTCTGACGGTCGCCGATGATCAACTCGCGCTGGCCGCGCCCGATCGGGATCATCGCGTCGACCGACTTGATGCCGGTCTGGAGTGGCGTATCGACGTTCTTGCGCTCGATCACGCCCGGCGCGATCCGCTCGATCACGCGGGTCTTGTCGGTGACGATCGGCCCCTTACCGTCGATCGGCTCGCCGAGCGCGTTGACCACGCGCCCGATCAGCGCGTCGCCGACCGGGACGGAGGCGATCTCGCCGGTCGAACGGACCGTTTGGCCCTCCTCGATGCCGGTGTAATCGCCCATGATGACGATGCCGACGCTGTCCTCATTCAGATTGAGGGCGAGGCCGCGCACCCCGCTCTCGAACTCGACGAGCTCGGATGCCTGCACCTGACTCAACCCGTAGACGGTGGCGATGCCGTCACCGACCTCGACGACCGTGCCGACGTTGGTGACGGTCAGCTGCTGCCCGAAATTCTCGATCTGCGAACGGAGAATGTCGCTGATTTCCGTCGCGCGAACGCTCATGGTTCCCTCCCGTGCCGAGACAATGCCGTTGTCCGAATGGTGTGGACGCGCACCAGGATCGGTCGCCCGATTCCGCCGCGCGCCCTGCTTGCGCTACCGTTCCGCCGCGACGAGACGCGCGCGAAGTTTGCGGAGTTGCCCGATCACGCTGCCATCGATCAGCTCATCGCCAATCCGCGCCACGATCCCCCCGATGATCTCCGGATCGACCGTCGTGCGGATCTCGACCCGCTTCCCGACGACCTGACCGAGCCGCTGCCGCACCAGTTCGATCTCTTCGGGGCTGAGCGGCACCGCCGTGGTGACCTCGCCGACCGCGATCCCTTGACGTTCCAGCAGGCGATCGTGGAAGAGATTGTACACCTGCGGCACATCGCGGATGCGCCGCCGCTCGATCAGCAGCCCCACCAGATTCCGCATCAGTGGTTGCGCTTCCGGGCCGATGATCTGCTCGGCGGTGGCGAGCTTCTGCTGCGCCGACACCTGCGGACTATCGAAATAGGTCGCGACCATCGGATCCTGGAACGCCTCCGCGAGAGAGCGCAGATCGCGTTCCCATTGGTCGAGCGTCCCCTGCTCGTCGGCCAGCTCGAATACCGCCTGGGCGTAGCGCCTGACGGCCGCTCCACTTGGCACGCCCACCCTCCCGCAGTAACGGGGCGAGGGAAATCCCCACCCCTTGTATCGTCTGTCCGGTGGGGGCCGACGCGCTTAAGAAGCGCGTCGCCCGCTCGCCTGTGTGTCCGCCTCGCGCAGGGTGCTGTCGATCAGTTGCAGATGCTTCTGTGGATCGAGTTCCTGACGCACCACCCGACTCGCCGCCCGGATGACGAGGTCGGCGTAGTCCTGGCGCAACTGCTCGCGCGCCTGCTGCGTTTCGGCGCGCAGTTGCCCCAGAGACAGTTGCAACTGCTTGTCCGCTTCTTCGCGGGCGACCTGACGGGCCTGCTCGATCTGGCGGTCGCCGATCTCGCGCGCATTGGCGATGATCTGCTGCGCCTCGCGGCGGGACTCGGCCAGGATCTCCTGATTGCGCGTCTCCGTCTCCGCCAACTGCCGTTCGATCCGATCGGCCTGCTCCATGCTGTCGTGGACGCGCCTGGCGCGCGCATCGAGCGCATTGACGATCGGGCGATAAGCGAAGCGCCCGAGCAAGAAGATGAGGATCAGGAAGGCGAGCAGCTGCGTGATCAGCTGACCCCCTTGAATACCGAGTGCGCCCATATCGCTATTCGCCCCTTTACTCCGCCACCGCGTTCGATGCCGGAATACGATGGACCTCTAAAGAGCGTGCGGGGCGCGCTGGCCCCACAGTGGCTCACCTTGCTTGGCCCCGCTCGACGCCGTTAGACGACGAATCGTTGGACCCGTTCGCCGCTTCAGACGACGAACCGCTTGGACCCGCCCGACGCCCTTAGACGACGAAAAGGAGGATCAGGGCGATGACCAGCGCGTAGATGGCGACCGACTCGGCCAGACCAGCGCCGACGATCATCAGCGTACGCACCGACCCTTCAGACTCGGGATTGCGACCGATCGCCTGTAGCGCACCGTTCACCAGGAGCCCGATGCCGATGCCCGGGCCGATGCCCCCAAGCCCGATCGCCAGACCCGCACCGAGGAGCTTAGCAGCTGCTGGATCCACGTGTAGCCCTCCCTTGTTTTCGGTGACACTCGCCACCGCCATTTATCACCATATTCCGGGCGTCTCACCCGAAATAGTGGACACGATGTGTCTCGCCCGCCAGGGTGGCGCGGCGCTCAGTCGCTGGAGCCGACCGCAAGTTCCTGCGCCCCGCGCTCGACCGCCCCTTCGATGCCGTGCTCCTCCTGCTCGTCGTGGCCGCTCGCGGCGATCGAGATATAGCTGAGCGTGAGGAGCGAGAAGAGGAGCGCCTGGACGAAGCCGAAGAACGTTTCCAACCCGTAGAAGACCGCCGGCACGATACCGAGCAGACCCCAGAGCGGCACGGTCAGTGCGATGATGACGGTCAGCAGCACCTCGCCGCCGAAGACGTTGCCGAAGAGACGGGCGGAGAGCGAGATGATCCGGGCGACCTCACCGATGAAGTGGAGCAACGGGATCGGCGGGGCCAGGAAGAGTTCTTTCAGATACGCCCCGATGCCATGCGCCTTGATCGCCTGATACTGGACCACCACGATCGCGACGAGCGCCATCGCGATCGTCATGTTGAAGTCGGCGTTGGGGGCGCGGAGGAACGGCACCAGCACCTGACCCTCCGGGCAACCGGGGCCGCTCGCCGCGTGTTCGCCGCCTGTTTGCGAGATTTCCACCTCGCAACGACCGATCGTCCCCACGCCCGGCAGCAGACCGACGTAATTCGCGGTGAGCACGAAGATGAAGATCGTGGCGACCAGGGGGAGCATCCGCCGCCCCATGCTGCGCCCCGCCGAACTCTGCGCCAGATTCAGCAGCGCCTCGACGCAGAACTCCGCGAAGTTCTGTGCGCCACGCGGTGCCTGATAGGCTCCGTTCATCCCCCCCACCGCAAGCCGCCTGGTGGCGTAGGCGAAGAAGATGACCAGCCCGATCATGACGATGAACATGGTCAGCATGGAGTTGGTAACGTTCAGCGGCCCGATGCCGAATAGCTTCTCCGCTGGCAAACTGATGTGCGGACTTTGGATCGCCGGAAAGACCAGGATACCGGACCCCATCATTCCCCCTTGTCCCTCGTCCCCGTGCGCGGTCGCACGGGCCATTCCTCTTCATCCCCCTCATCGTCCCAGCCCTTCGCGGGCGGGCGGGGCATCGACTTCTTGGTGCCCGACGCGGCGGTCGGCTTCCGTTGCGGAAACTTCACCGTCGCGATCTCATACAGGTTATAGCCGATCGCGATGAATGACAGCACCACACCGATCAGGAGGAAGAGCGGTTTGGTGCCGAATCGTCCGTCGAGCCAGAGTCCGAGCCAGCCGAAGATGATGAATGAGCCGAGGATGGTAAAGGCGAATTGCAACGCAAGCCCGATCATACGCGCCTGAGCGAGACGATTTCGCTCGTCGTCTGATCGGGTTGTCGGTGAATTGTTGCGCTCTCGCCCTGGTTCTTCCCCACCCATCGGCGTCACGCCTCCATCGCTTGCGTAGTTTATCACAAAGTCTCGCCGCTACTCAATGACGTTGGTGGTAAAGTCGGCTTCTGTGCTGTTCACTAATGTGCAGACGCGACGATCGGCGGCAGCGGCATATCGCGCGGGTGGATCCCCTCAGCCTCGCAGGGGGAAGATCGACCGGGCGGTGCCGCCGAAAATTTGCTCGCGTTCGGCATCGCCGAAGTCGAGGCTGCGCGCCAGTTCCGCCAGCGGCAGGCGCAGCGCGTTGGTGTAGCCCTCGCGCCCGCTGACCGGCGGGTAGTCGCTCCCCCACATCAGCCGTGCCGGGCCGAACGCTGCGTAGGCCCGCGTCAGGTAATCGGGGATGGGACGCACGAACGAGAAGTCGTTGTCGACCGGCGTCGCGCGGCGGGCGAACTCGCCGAGGCCGGTGATCTTGATCGTCACGTTGGGGAAGCGCGCCAGCGCGAAGACGCGGATGCGCGCCGCTGCGGTCGCCTCATCCTCATCCGGCCTGGCGACCGCGCCGAGGTGTTCGAGGACGATCGGCAAGTTCGGCAGCGCGGCGATCAGCGCGGCGAAGGCCGGGTCGCTGAAGGTGGCGGCGCTCCCGGCGCAACTGACCGGCAGGCCGAGTCGCGCCGCCGTCCGCCACAGCAGCAGCGGATCGTCCCCCGCCGAGCGAACCGTGGGGAAGAGGCGGACGCCGCTGGCCCCGGCGCTCGCCAGCCGTTCGAGCGTCTGCGGCGCATCCGGCGCGTCGGCGTCGAGCGCGACGACCGGCGCGAACCGACCGGGGAAGCGCCGCACGCAGTCGAACTGGTAGCTGTTGTCGAACTGCCCCTGCATCTGGATCAGGGCCGCGCCCGCGACCTCGTTGCGCTCCATCTGCGCGAGCAGCAACTCCACCGGCTCGTACCAGATCGGCGAGACGTGGCAATGGGCGTCGATATAGGTCATGGCGGCTCCCCCTCCTCGTAATGTCGCCGTCTATCGCGCGGCGTGCCCTGTTGGTGTCGCCGCCTATCGCACGGCGTGGCGGTATACTCGCCGCAGCAGCGCCCCGCGTAAAGGGCGACGAAGCAGGGCCAGTGGGCGGAGTGGGCGGAGTGGGCCAGTAGGGGTTACGGGAACAGCCGTAGCGATCGGCATGTTTCGTTGTTCCTCACTTCGCCTACTGGCCCACTGGCCCACTTCGCCTACTATATGGAGGGATAAGCCCGTGAACATCGCAACCCTCGGCTATGGCTCGATCGCGCGCTCCCATGTGCGCGCGATCACGGCGCTCGCGGCGACCCCGGAGTGGACCGGTCTGCACTTCTACGGGGTGATGGGTCGCCTGCCCGACGCGACGCAGGCGTTCGCCGATGAGTTCGGCGCGGCGATGGCGACGACCGATCTCGCCGAACTCCTGGCCGATCCGCAACTCGACGCGGTGATCGTCTGCTCCCCGTCCGGCGCGCACGCGGCGCAGGCCGAGCAGGCGTTGCGCGCCGGGAAGCACGTCCTCTGCGAGATCCCGCTCGCCCTCTCCCTGGCCGAATCCGATCGCCTGGGCGCGCTGGCGGACGCGGTCGACCGGCGGCTGATGGTCTGCCACACGCAACGCTTCTACCCCGCGCTGATCGAGGCGCGGCGACGGATCGCGACGGGTGAACTCCACCCGCACGCGATTGTCAGCCGCTACATGTTCGGGCGGCGCGAGAACGTTAACTGGCAGGGGCGGCGGCGCTCCTGGACCGATAACCTCCTCTGGCACCACGGCTGCCACGCGGTCGATGCGGCGCTCTGGCTGCTCGGCTGCGCCGATAGCGGCGAACTGGCCGAGGTGCGCGCGCAGGTCGCCTTGCCGGGTGGCAATCTCGATATCCCGATGGATCTGACGGTGTCGATGCGGACCGCGCGCGATCAGCTCGCCACCGTGGCGATGTCCTACAACATCGCCTTCCCGATCCACGACTACCTGATCATCGGCGAGGAGGCGACGATCCTCTTCGACGATGGCGTGTTGCGCGACAACGAGCGCACGATCGTGCCGAAGGCCGAGAAGGAGGGGGGCGACGCCCCGATCCCGCGCCAGGACGCCGACTTCTTCGCGGCGATCCGCGATCATCGCGAACCCACGATCTCCGCCCGTTCGGTCCGCCCCGCGATGGCCGCGCTCCAGGCGGCGCAGGATTCGCTCGACGCGCGCCTCGCGGAACTCGGGCAGGACGCGCGGCACCCGCAGCGCCCGTAAACTCAGGATCGCATTCGAGGGCGGAGCGCTCTAGTTGAGCGCCCCGCCACTGATTGTCGCTATCCGGCTATCTATTGCCGCGCCTGTCATGAATAGCTATGTGGGGAGACATGGATGCGCGTCTCACTGCTCTCTATGAGCGGTACCGAGATCGGGCGATATTGAAGGGCAGTAGCGCGCTTCTGAAGCCTGACGACGCGCGCATGTTCGCGGGCGAGATCGGCGCGGTCGGCGTCGTGAATCTGATACCCGAACTGTGGTATTACATCGATGGCGACGAGGCGCGCGGGCTGATCGAGGATCCGGCGGTGCCGGAATTTCCCGAACTGGCCCGCCATCGTGGCATGACCCGCACCGAGCCGGGTTGGGTCGGCAACTTGGCTACGGAAACCGCCGCCATTGCCCAGGAATACCTGCGGCACGATTTGCCGGAGCGGATTGCGTTCGTCTCCTTCGTCCTCGATGTGCCCCTGCACGAGACGTTCGAGCGCTATATCGCGGAACACCCGCTGCTCTAGCGGACCTGCACTTCGCGCCCGGTGCGCGATGATTCCTCGCAGGCTTCGAGGACGGCGACGATGTGGCGGCCCCACTGCGGGGTCAGGCGCAGCTCCTCGACCCCGTTGATTGCGCCGACGAGGTTCTTCAACTCTTCGGCGAACGGATTGAGGCGGGTCGGCGCTTCCGGCTCGAACGTGCCATCCTTATCGACTTCGAGCATGTTCGAGTAGGAGTCGAAGCGGACCATGCCGCCGGTGCAGGTGATCTCCACCTCGCACTTGTTGACGCCGCGATGGGCATAGCCCGCGTGGACGATCGTGGCATAGGTGCCGTTCTTCAGCTGTAAGAGGGCCATGTTGGCGTCGTCGGCCTGGATGTCGTGGAATTTCGTGGTGATCAGCGCTTTCACCGCCCCCACCTCGGTGTCGAGGGTCCAGCAGGTGCGGTCGATCATGTGCGCGCCGTTCATCAGCCACATGCCGCCGCCCTTGGTGCGGTCGAGGAACCAGGGGAGGCGCGCGGCCAGGCCGAATGGCTTGTACCAGGTATCGGTCGCGAAGACCGGCGCGCCGAGCTCGCCCCCCTGCACCAGTTCGCGCGCCCTGATTGTCGAGGCGAAGTAGCGCTGCGAGTGCGCGATCAGCACCTTCACGCCGGTGCGCTCGATGAGGCGGATCATCTCGTCGCACTCCTCGACGGTGTTCGCCATCGGCTTCTCGACGAAGACGTGCTTCCCGGCCTCCGCCGCCGCGATCATCATCGGGGCGTGGAGGTGATTCGGCACGCCGATCATTACGACCTGCGCGTCCGCTTCCCGCAGCGCCGTCTCCAGATCGGTCCAGCCGGGGCAACCGTGCTGCGCGCTGAACGCCGCCACGCGCCCCCGATCGATATCGAAGATCCCGGCGAGCCGCGCGCCCGCTGTCTCCGCGATCGCGCGCGAGTGTCCGTTCGAGACGCGCCCGGCCCCGAGAATCAATACCCCTAATTCGTCCGCCACGACCCCGCCCTCCCCTGGACTTGTGGTCCGTTCGCCCTGCCTACCCCATCGGAGGCATCGCACCCTAGCACGATCCGGGGCACTTGTCCACGCCCGCGCGCACGATGCTATGATGCCGCCGCAGTGGTGGGAATACAGCGATGTGGCAGGGGAGGATGCGGCCATGAAGATCACGGAAGTGCGCTGTTTCACGCTTGTGGGGCATTCGGATGCGCCGTCGCCGGAGGAGCGCCAGAGTCAGATGCTCGACATCTACCCGGAGTTCGCGGCGCGCGGTCCGGCGGCGCGCGCGGGCGATGGAACCCTGCGCCAGACCTACGTGGAGATCGTGACCGATGACGGCCCGACCGGCATCTTCGGGCCGATCTTCGCGGAACAGGCACCGCTCATCCGCGCGCGCCTCGCGCCGTACCTGATCGGCCAGGATCCGCTGGCGGGCGAGCGCCTCTGGGATGTCATGTACCGCCAGGATCGCCACGCGCGCAAGGGCTATCAGATGCTGGCGATCAGCGCGATCGACTGTGCCCTCTGGGACCTGCGCGGCAAGGTCTACGGCGAGCCGATCATGCGACTCCTCGGCGGGCCGACGCGGGAGCGCGTCGATTGTTACGCCTCGATGCTCGGCCATTCGCACGATCCGGGGCTGATCCGCGAGCGCGCGCAGCGGGTGGCGGCGGAGGGGTACAAGGCGCAGAAGTGGTTCTTCCGCTACGGGCCGAGCGATGGCCTGGCGGGGATGGAGCGCAACGTCGCGATGGTGCGAACGGTGCGCGAGGCGGTGGGGCCGAACATCGAGATCATGCTCGACGCCTTCATGGGCTGGGACATGACCTACACGATCAGGATGTTGGAGCGGATCGCGGAGTTCGGGCCGCGCTGGATGGAAGAGGCGGTGCCGCCCGACCGCATCAACGATCTCGCGCAGATCCGGCGTTCCACGCGGATCCCGATCGCGACCGGCGAGCACGAGTACACCCGCTGGGGTTTCCTGACCCTGTTGCAGGCCGACGCGGTGGACGTGATCCAAGCCGATCCCGACTGGTGCGGCGGGATCAGCGAACTGGTGAAGATCGGTGTCCTCGCCTCCGCGTTCGGGCGGCAGGTTTTTCCGCACGGGCACTCGGTCCCGGCGGCGCTGAACGTGATCGCCTCGCAGCCCCCCGCGACCTTCCCGATGGTCGAGTATCTGCTGCGGTCGCAGGCGCACGCGCAGCACTTCCACGAGGCACCATACGTCGCGGCGGGCGGCTCCCTGGCCCTGCCAACGCTGCCGGGCCTCGGCATCGCGATCGACGAAGCGAAGGTGGAGCAGCGGATCGCGCTGTAATGCCAGAGTGGTGCAGGGTAGGGGTAGAGGGGGCTTGACTGATTGATCGCCGTATCGCAGTTTGCCGCGCGTAAGTAGCCGAGGGGTTAAAACCCCCGACTGGGGGTGCCTCACGGCACCGGCGAAGCCCGCCTGCGCGGGCTGGGCCATTGCGCTCACAACGCCACCTGCCTATCCCATGATTATGCGTGCCAGTGATGGCGATGCCCCCTCTCCTAGAATTGGGAGAGGGGGTGGCGAGCGCAGCGAGCCGGGGGTGAGGGCCGCCCCCGCCGACATCGGCGGGGGCGCGGGCAGAATCCTACAAGCACGCGAAATGGATCTCTCAGCATGCTGCGCCCGACGTTGTACTGAGAACCTCGAACGCCTCGCGCAGTGCGCCGGGACCGCCGACGTTGCCGGGGAAGACGACGTACGGCAGGCCGGGCAGGCGCGTCTCGTCGCCCATCCGCCAGAGCGGGACGCCGGGGAGGAGTTGCCCCAGCACGTCCACGCGCCGCGCCCCGAGCCCTTCGGCGGCGAGGTCGTGCGAGGTGATGCCCCCCTTCGCGATCAGATAGCCGGGCCGGACCTCGGCGGCGACCCCTTGCAGGATCGCGATCAGCGCGGTCGAGACCGCCCGCCCGATCGCCAGGCCGCCCGCCTGATCCGCGCCCGCGACGTGCTCGCGCGCGGTGGAGAGCGCCGCGTCGTGCCCGCCGCGCAGGGTGGCGACGAGGGAGCGCGTCGCGGCGGCGATGAACTCCGGGCGGCGCTCGTCGAGGAGCGGGGCGATCGGCAGCTGGAAGTGGGTCAGGTCGCCGGGCGCGAGGAGCGCGTCGAGCTGCTCGCTGGTGCGCCCGACGTACGAGCCCGCGATGATCAGCCCCGGCCCCTCGCGCGGCGGCAGATCGGCCCCGCGCAGCGGCGGCAGCGGCGCGATCCCGGCGCGCGCACGCAGCCAGGAGGCGGCGCTGCGGGAGAGGAAACGCTTTCCTTCGCGTTCGGCGAGCAGCGTGGCGAGGGCCACCACCTCCAGATCGCGCTCGCTGGCGGCATTGACGATCGTCGGGACGCCGCCGCGCAACTCGCGCAGGGTGGCCGCGACTCCCTCCGGCCCGCCCCCCCGGATCAGATCGAGGCCGAGCGAGGCGACCACGCTCGCGAGGATGCGCCCGCCGGTCTTCTCCGCCACCCACTCCCGCAGATTCGACGCGCCGTAGCCGAAGACGCGGTCGCGCGCGAACTCGGTGCGCGCGGCGGGGGTGAAGGCGTCCCCCTCGCGGACGAAGTGGATGTCCTCCACGGTGATCCGGCCCCCCTCGAAGAACGCCGGGATGAGCAGCGTCGCGTCGAACGGCCCGAGGCTCGCGGCCAGCGTGTCCGTCTCGGCGGGGTAATGGCCGCGCAGGGTCGAGTCCGAGCGACTGATCAGGGCGAAGGGTCGCCCGGTCGCCGCCGAGGCGGCGGCGAGCGCGGCGGCGAGCGCGCGGTTGGTGGCGATCGCCGCGTCGGCGTCCCCCGCGCGGGAGTTGATCAGCACCGCGAAGAGGGTATCGGCGTCGCGGAACTCGCGGGTGACATCGTCGGCGCTCGGCTCGATCAGGGCGCGGATGCCGTGGACCGTCTGCACGCCGGTCGGGTCGTCATCGAGCGAGACGACGACCTCACCGGAACGGGCCAGTTCGGCGCGAATCTGCGCGCGCAGCGTGTCGTCCGGCCATTCGGCGGGCAGCGCGGCCAGGAGTTCTGCGGCGGGGGTCGGGTGCTGATCGGAGAGGGGCATTTGGTCCTCCATGCTGGTGCGGCACGGGTCACGCGAATCAGGTCTATAGGTTCGTATTGTATGGTGGGGTGGCGATCCCTCCCCGCCGCTGCGGCGGCGACCCTCCCCTGAAGAGGGCGGGTAAAGGCGGCGGTGGTGCGCTCCTGGCGATCAGGTCAGGTGGAAATCGGCGGCGTAGAGGCGCAGGCCCAGGCCGCGCGCGACCCCGCGCGACGCCGCGTTGTCCCAGGAGGTGCTGTAGAGCGGGATGCGTCCCGCCGCGCGCACCGCCCCCGCCCAGGCGACGACGACCGCACGCGCATACCCCCGCCCGCGCCATTCCGACAGCGTATTGACCCCCGCCTCCGCCGCGCCCGCCGAGGTGCGCGCGCTGCAACAGACGGCGACGGCCTCGCCCTCCCGGAGGATCGCCGCGCCGGGCTGACTCGTGGCGAAATCCCTCGCCCAGCCGGGGAAGGTGCGTTGCAACGGCGCGGCGTCGGTCAGCACGGTGGCCTGGATTTCTGCTCCGGGCAACGCCTCGGGGAAGTGCCACGCCGGGCCGCTCCACTCGTTCACGAGCGGCGCTTGGGCCGCGAGCGCGGCACGGAGCGCCGTCGCTGTGACCGGTGGTGCGGCGAGGTCGGCGGCGACCGGCTCGGTGGCGAGGATGCGCGCCAGTTCATCGCGGAGGTCGTCGGGGAGATCGTGGCGCAGGTGCCAGCGATTCCCCGCCAGGGTGCGCCCGAGGAAGAGGCGCGGCGCGGATGGCTCGTCCTGCTCATTGACCGCCAGCAAATCCCCCGCCGCATCGAGCCGGAAGAGGGTCGCGATCTGCTGATCGAGCAGCGCCAGGTCATTCGTCGCCCCGGCACTTATCTGCTCAGCCATGTGCGCCGACGAAGATGCTGAGCGGCAGGAATGCGGTGACGGTCCAGGTGCCGGCATTAACCACCTGGCTGATCCGCAGATCGACGCAGGCGCTGGCGAGGATGCAGGCGCGCGGGCGCGACAACCCGTGTTCGCGGCCTAGATAGTCGAGGACGCCGATCAGGGCGGCGCGGGCGGCGGCGCGCGGATCGGTGTCGTGGCCGGTCGCGGCGAAGTGCGGGCCGGTATCGGTGCGCGGGGCGAGCGGCCCGGCGGTGCGGAACTCCGGCCAATTCGGTGCGGCCCCCTTCCGCAGGGCGAAGCGGAGGGTCACGGTGGCGTCGCACTCGATCGCGGTGCCGCTGACCTCGCCGTCGCCCTGCGCCGCGTGGGCGTCGCCGGTCGAGAAGAGCGCGCCGGGCGCGAGGACCGGCAGGGTGAGGACCGTGCCCGCCGTCAGCTGGCGCACGTCCATGTTGCCACCCCCCCGGCGAGGCGGCGGGGTCGGGTGCATCCCGGCCTCGGCGGGCGCGACCCCCATGACGCCGCAGAAGGGGGCGAGCGGGATGCGGATGTCGGGGCCGAAGGGGGCGTAATCGCGCGCGCGCAGATCCCAGAAGTGCGTCTCCCCCTGCGGGATCAGGTCGCCGACGAGCGGATTCTGCGGCCCCACGCCGGTCCAGCCCCACCGCGCGGGCTCCACCGCGACGATCGTCACGTCGAGCGCGTCGCCCGGCTCCGCGCCCGCGATCGCGACCGGGCCGGTGAGGGCGTGCCCGCCCATTGGCGTCGGTACGTCGGGGCGGGCGGCGGAGGCGACGAGCGCGGCGAGATCGGGCGTGACCTCGGGATACTCGGCGGCGGCGAACCCTCGCGCCACTCGCCCGCGCGATGGTTCCAGCGTCTCGAAGATCACCGTGTCGCCTGGCGTGATCGTCAGCGCCTCCGGTAAGCAATTGTCGAAGTAGGTGTGGATCGCCTCGTGTCCGAGGCGGTGTGTCGTGCCGTTGTTCGCGCCTGTCACGGAGTCCTCCCCCTGTGCCCCATCGTCCTCGTTGCTGCGGCGCATTGTACCGCCGATTCCCCGCGATTGCTGCGGGCCGGTCGTCGCGCGGCACGCGGTCTGCACCGCCCGCCATCCCGGCAAGGTGCTACAATCGGCGGCACATGATGATATGGGGTGGAGCGCTTCGATTTCGCCGCTGGCGATTGGATCTTGAGCGCCCCTTCCCAGCCCGCGTAGGCGGCGGTGCTCCCAGGCCGGGTCGTGGGGCTTCGTGGCCGCAGGCCGTGCAGCCGGGATAGGCTGCCCTTCAGGGGTAGTGGCTGCCCTCCGGGGTACAGGGTGCCCTTCGGGGTGCTTCAGTCCGAAGGCCCCACGCGCGGCAAACCGCAATAGGGCGAGCATCCAATTACTGCCCATAAGCGCACGATGAACAAGGAGGAACCGATGGTGATCGAGGCGGCGGCGCGGCAGTTCACCGAGGTGGTGACGACCGAGGCGGAGTTGCGGGCGCTGCTCGGCCATCCGAGCGAGCGGGTGATCAAGAAGGAACTCCCCACGCTGGACGTGCATTGTCGCGCCTTTATCGCGCTCGCGCCATTCATGCTGCTCGGGACGACCGACAACGCGGGGCGTTGCGATGTCTCGCCGCGCGGCGATGGCCCCGGCTTCGTCCAGGTGCTCGACGACAAGACCCTGGTGATCCCGGACCGCCCTGGCAACAAGCGCTTCGACTCGCTCCGCAACATCCTCGCGCACGGCGGCGTGGGGCTCCTCTTCATGATCCCCGGCGTCGAGGAGACGCTGCGCGTGAATGGCCGCGCGCGCCTGATCCGCGATGCCGACGTGCTGGAGCGGATGGCGGTGCGCGACAAGGTGCCGACACTGGCGATCGCGGTGGAGGTGCAGGAGGCGTTCCTGCACTGCGCCAAGGCGCTGAAACGCTCGCAGCTCTGGCAGGAAGCGTCGTGGCCGGATGAGGATGCGCTGGTGTCGCGCGCCCAGATGTTCCTCGATCACATGCCGCAGCCGGGCGTCAGTGTCGAGCAGATGGAGGCGTCGCTGGCGCAGAGCTACATCAAGAACCTGTACTGAGAGTACCGCGCGTTGTGCGTGGCCCGGTCGGCCCGACGGCGCGGACTGGGCAGCCACCTGACTTTTCCGGGTACGCCAGGCGCTCGTAGCGGCTCATTTCCCCGCTCCTCGGATGGGGAGGGGGGGGTAGGGGGTGAGGGTGGTGGCGGTGCCACCGCGCCTGTGATCGGTTTCCGGGGGTACAAGCACCCCGGAGGGCAGCCACTACCCATGAAGGGCACAATGCCCCCGGCTGCGGGCAGCCATAGGCGGCACCGGCGCAGCCCGCCTGCACGGGCTGGGGGCGACCAGCCGATGTACCGCTGTAAGGAACCAATATACCGAGGTGTGCCGCGCCGCACTCCCAACGATGCCACCACGCTAGATACGTGGTGGCATCGCGTTTCTTCCCCGCTGTCGCGCCCCGAAACCGCTATACTGCCTCGGTTTGGCCGGGTGGTGCGAGGCGAAGGGATAGGGCGTGGCTGGCGCGGTGCGTACTGCTGGTTGGGGGAGGGGGCGGGTGCGCGTCCCGGCCGATGTGGGCGCGCTCTGTCTGGTGATCCTTCTCGCCGATATCCTCGCGGGGATCGTTGCCCCCACCTTCTCCCTCCACGCCCGACACCTCGGGATCAGCCTCGGCGCGCTGGGCGCGCTGGGCGCGTTGAGCGGCATCGTGCAACTCGCGGCGTCGATCCCGTTCGGCATCCTCTCCGATCGGGTCGGGCGTCCGATCATGATGGTCGCCGGGATGGCCTGCTTCGGCCTCGGTTTACTCTGCTTCGCGCTGGCGCAGGGGTTGCCGCTGCTGATCCTCGGGCGGCTCTTCTTCGGCCTCGCACCGGTCGCCACCTTCCAGATCGGCACCGCGCAGCTCGGCGACATCACCGTGCCGGGGCAGCGCTCGTTCGCCTTCGGCCTCTATGCCACCGCGATGGGGCTCGGCTTCACGATCGGGCCGCTGATCGGCGGACAACTCGCCGAGCGCGCGGGCACCCCCACCGCGTATCTCGTCGGCGCGGTGATCGCCCTGATCGGCGTCGTCCTCACCCTGCGGACCGTCCACCCCGCTGAGCCGAAGGGCGCGCGCGCGGCAGGGGCGCGTGGCCTGCGCGGGATCGCCGCGATCCTGGGGCGGGCCGACATCGCGCTGGTCTGCCTCGGGAATCTGCTGATCACCTGGACCTTCGCCGGGGCGGTCAGCACCTTCTTCCCTCTCTATGGGGCGACGCTCGGCCTGACGGCGGCGACCCTCGGTTCGTTCTTCGCGCTGCGCGCGTTCGTGTCGGCGCTGGGCCGCTTGCCGAATGCCCTGATCGTGCGCGCCTTCGGCAACCGCGCGGTCCTCTTCGCCGCCCTGGCGATCGAGGCCGCGATCATGTTCGCGCTGGGGCACGTCAGCGCGCCCACCCTGCTCGCCCTGCTGCTCGCCTGCGAGGGGTTGGCCTATGGCGCGTATCTGGTGGCCGGGCAGGCATACATCGCCGATCAATCGACGCCGGAGAATCGCGGCACCGCGACCGGCCTCTACGGCATGGCCGCCAGCCTCGGCGGGGTCGCGGCCCCGGCGGCGCTGGGTGTGCTGGCGACGCGCGCGGGACTGCCCGCCGTCTTCACCGCGACGGCGTGGCTGCTCGTCGTCGGCCTGCTCGCCATCGCGCTCGTCGGCGTCTGGACCGGGCGGGCGGCGCGCGTCCGCGCCTGAGCGTGGGGATGGCGAAGGGGCGGGCCGATCGACCCGCCGCCCTTTTTGTGTGTGCTCGAAGCGTGCCCTAGCGGTCGCTGAAGAGTTGCTTCGCGGCCTCGCCCGCACGGTTGTTCATGTTCGCCTGCCCGGCTACCAGCAGGATCTCGGCGATCTGCTGATCGGTGTAATGCTCGTGCAGCCGGACGATCAACGTGTCGCCGAGCTCGTCCGCGTGGGCGATCATCCGGTCGGCGAGGTCGAGGAGGACGATCTCCTGCGGGGCGAACGTCTCCTGCCAGAGGGCCGGATCGCGCAGGGCGGCGAGCTGCATCTCGGTCAGGCCGCGCCGTTTCGCCGAGGCGGTGTGGGCACGGGTGCAGGCTTCGCAGCGGTTGACGATCGAGGTTCGTAGGAAGACGAGTTCCTTCGTGATCTCGCTGACCGACCCCTCGGGACTCCAGATCGCGCCGGAGAATTGGGCCAGCGCCTCCTTCGCTCCCGGTACGAGGGTGGTGGTGTAGCCGAACGGAGCCTCGCGGACGCGCGGGCGGATGTGCTGGGTCATGGTGCTGCCTCCTCCATGTGGGCGCTGCCTCGCGCCGGTCCTGCCGATCATAATGCCACAGGTCGCGCGGACATTCCCGTATGGACGCTAGCGGGCTTGCGGGATCAGTGCTCTCCCGGTGCCGGAGACGCCTCTTCCTCGTCGAGCAGGGTGGCGACCGCCGCCACGAAGGCGACGAATTGCGCCGCGAAACGGGCGCGCTCGTCGGCGGGCCAGTCGCGTGTCAGCCGCTCGAAGACCGCCCGCTGATAGGCGCTGGCACCCTCGGCGAGATCCCGCCCTATCGGGGTCAGCGCGAGCCGGACGCGCCGCGCGTCCCCCGGTGCCATTGTGCGGCTGAGATAGCCGTCGCGGATCGTCTCCGCGACGAGGCGGCTGGCGGTGGAGGGGTCGATCCCCAGCGCCTCGGCCACCGCCCCGACACCGATCGCGCCGCGCGCGGGATCGGCCTCATGCGCGGCGACCGCCTGCACGACCTGGATGCGCGAGCGTTCGATGGGGCGTCCGGCCTGGTCGAGCGGCTGCCGCCCTGGCGGGACGCGCCCGAAGGCCCGCCCGAGTTGGAAGAGCGCCTGCCCCGCCCGCGTCAGGAGCGTCTCATCATCGCCCTGCGCGCCGTCCCTATTCTGCATCGCCCCACCCCTCCGATCCGGCTTCTGGGGGGCAGTCTACCATTGCCAGGTCGCGCCGCGATGGTATAATATGTATGTATCACACAACCATGCGGGAAGGGAGAGGATAATGAGCGAGGCGATCGAGGTGGCGCTGGCCTGGCAGCGGGCGAGCAATGAAGCGGATCGCGAGCGGCTGCTGGCCCTCTCGGCGGAAGCTCTCGCGATCACCGGGCCGCGCGGGACGACGCGCGGGCGCGAAGAGGTGCTCGCCTGGCTCGATCGGGCGGGGTTGCAACTGCGGGCGGTGCGCCTCTTCGCGCGCGAGGGGCGCGTGGTGGTGGCGCAGGTGGGGCGCTGGCGCGATCCTGCCACCGGGGTGCTGGGCGACGAGCGACCGCTCGCCACCCTTTTCGAGGTGGCCGCCGGGCGCGTCGTCGCCCTCGCGCGCCACGGCGATCTCGCGGACGCGCTCGCCGCAGGTGGCCTACAACTCACCGATGAGATTCCGTTGCCGGCGATGGAGCACTTGGCCGATTAGCTCACTCCGACACACAAAAGCTGTGCGCGTGGTATGATCCTCCGGCATCAACGTGAGCGGGGGAAGCAGCATGGCGGAACAGACGATCGCGGTCGTCAACAATGATACCGATTTCCTCGGACTGATGAACGACCTCCTGACGTTGGAGGGTTACCAGACGCTCATCTGCCGCGAGGGCGATCGGGCGTATGCGGTCATCAAAGAAGCCCAACCCGACCTCGTGGTTCTCGATGTACGCCTCGATCACGCCGAGCAGGGCTGGACGATCCTGGAGTTGCTCCGCCTCGATCCGGCGACCACGCGCATCCCGGTGATCATCTGCTCCGCCGATGCCCAGTTCTTGCGCGAGAAAGCCGCCGCGCTCCACGATCTGCGTTGCGACACGCTGGAAAAGCCGTTCGATCTCGACATGTTACTTGAAAAGGTCGCGCGCGCCTTGCGCGATGGGCAGGGCGGGGACGCCTGACACCGCGGCGTAGAAGCGTGCGAGAGCCTACCGGCGTGTCAGGGGTCAATTGCTGAGTCGGCGCGATACCGCCAGCATGGTGTGGAGCCATTCGGAACTCATCAAAACAGCCTTGATATGCACCACTACGATGGCCTGCAATGCGCTCACATCGGGGATCCGGACGGCGTTGGCCTTCCGGGTCTATTCGTTGGTTCGCACGCTGGAGGAGTTGTCATCGCGGCTGCGCGTCCAGGGCTACTCTATTTCCTACAGCGAACGGCGTCCGTGAGCGATATACCGGTCTCCTGACACCGTAGTTGGTATGAGTAAGCCCTGGCGGTCAGAATATCTAAAACCACCAGTACCGCACATGATCGGCGTGCGCGATAGCCGGGTGCCGAACGCGACTAGCGACGACGGTGCCGCTGGCGAGCGTCGTCACCACCCTGGAACGCGGCCAGGCGCCGTTCCAGCGCAACGGGGGGTTGATCTGTCGCGTTTGCCGCGTACTTGCGCGGCACCGCTATAGGAAAGGTATCGGCACAGCGTGTGGCAGTGGCTAGGCGAAACCGATTTGGTGCAAGATCGGGATGACCAGCCCCAGCCACCGCAGCATCAGCAGGATCACCCCCGCACCCGTCGCCACTGCCAGCAGATCGAAGAGGAGCGACCAAGGTCCGCCCGCTGGTTCATAATCTTGCCCCACGAGTCCCACCTCCTCTGGAAGTAAGTACACGAAGCGACCCTATAGCAAGGTACGCGTGCCAGGCACGACGAACCCGGGGTGTATGGCATGTACGCTTGTGGCGCGGTGACTCGACTAGCCCAATTGTCTGCCGGTATGTAGCCGTATGTACTTATAGCATACTACGACGATCCCTGACAATATGTCACAACTCGGATTTTTCAGCGGTGTTTCGGGGACGGCACGACAGGCGCTTGCCTGCCTCGTCTGTGCCACGATCGCGCGCCATCGTAAACACGGCCACCACCGCAAGGCTGTGGTCGATCCGGGCATTCCCAGGTAAGCACATCGGTATGAACTCGGCGAGTGAGGCTCGCTGAGATCGGGCTGTTCGGCCCGCCGGCAGACGAGCATCGAGAGTAGGACGCCACCCGCGAAGGATACGGGATGCAGGAGTTTGAGGAGGGCGACATCCCAAATCTGTCGAGGTACGAAAGATGAATAACCGGCCTGGCCGGAAAACCGATCCAGGTCAGGTTGCGCTGCCCGCATGTCAATAACTTGTGGATAACCAGGGGGTGCTGCTCACATTCATCTAGTACGTACTGGCGATAGTTATCCACAAATCGGGATTGGCTTGACGTTACGGCAGCACCCTCGCTGCGCCACCCGGAAGTAGCGAAGTGGCTACCTGTTGCCTGGCAGTATGCCAGCGGTATGCTATAAACCGATTCGAGTTGATGCTATTTCCCGATACGACGGGCCAATTGTCGTGGCTACCAAAACGAAGGCACATAGAGAATCGAGATGTCAGTTACTGACATCTCGATAAGCGTTGGAGCGGGCGATGGGATTCGAACCCACGACAACCTGCTTGGGAAGCAGGGACTCTACCACTGAGCTACACCCGCGCGCCCCTACTAGTTGATGGAATAGTAGCAGATTGGTAGGGGAACGGCAAGGGGCGGGAGCGTATCTGTCGGGTGCGGGGATGCCGACCGGACCGGTACAATGCGCCCAGATGCGCCGTGCGTTGGCGGCTGCGTGATGAAGCGGGAGCAGGTGCGATGAGCGGGCGAGATGAGCGCGATTTGCCGTTGACGGAACGCCGCAATCCGCGCAGCACCGAGATCGATCGGCTGGCGACGGAAGATTTGCTCCTGTTGATGAACGATGAGGATGCGCGCGTGGCCGGTGTGGTCCGTGCGGTCGTGCCGCAGGTGGCGCGCGCCACCGACGAGCTCGCCGCACGGATCGCGCGTGGGGGGCACCTCCTCCTTTTCGGGGCGGGGACTAGTGGTCGCCTGGCCGCCCTCGACGCGGCGGAATGGCCGCCGACCTTCAGCGTCCCGCCGGACTGGGCGCGCGCGTTCATCGCCGGGGGGCCGTCCGCGCTGACGCGAGCTGTCGAGGGGGCGGAGGACGACGAGGCGCTCGGTCGCGCCGACGTGCGTGCTGCCGACGCGAGGCCGGACGATCTGGCGCTGGGGATCAGCGCCAGCGGTGGTGCGCCCTACGTGCTCGGGGCGATGGCCGAGGCGCGGGCGCGGGGGGCGTTCACCGCCGGACTCGCCTGCCGCGACGATGCGCCGCTCGCGGCGGTGGTCGACCTGATGATCGCGCCACTCGTCGGGCCAGAGATCCTGACCGGATCGAGTCGGTTGAAGGCCGGGACTGCACAGAAGCTGGTGCTGAATATGCTCAGCACGGCGACGATGGTGCGTCTCGGCAAGGTCTACGGCAACCTGATGGTCGACATGCAGCCGACGAATACGAAGCTCCATGCGCGCGCCGTGCGGATCGTCCGCGACATCGCCGGGGTCGAAGCCGATGCTGCGGCGCGGGCGTTGGCAGAGGGCGGACGTCCGCGCATCGCGATCGTCATGCTGCGCCTGGGCGTCGGGCGCGAGGAAGCGGAGCGACGCTTGCGTGAGGCGGGTGGTTTGCGCGCGGCGCTCGGCGAGTGAGCGGTGCCTCACAAGCGGCGCTAATGCAGGGTCTGGGCAGATGTTTGGGAATGGAAGTACTCTACCGCCGGAAGGCCGTCTCTACAAACCCGCAGAGGCGACCTGATCCTGCACTAATAACCGTGCCTGTGTCCTACGCCGGTGTCACGCCGATAGTGTGGCAAGCCTAAACCGAAGCGCCGATGAGAACCACCTACCGCACCGTACCCGCCCAATCAGCGCAGGCGGATATTTGCGTGGCCGCAGCCCATCCAGCCGGGCCAGGGTGCCCTTCATGGGGCCAGGGTGCCCTTCAGGGGCAGCGGCTGCCCTCCGGGGCAGTGGCTACCCTCCGGGGTACTTCAGTCCACCGGCAGCCCACGCTCGCCGTGTCCCGCCCACACGCGCTGCGGTTTAGCAGGGAACGAGAGTCTACGGGATAGCCGCATCGCGACGAGTTACGATGAGCTGTATGCGGTGTGAGGAGCAAGGATGCAGATGCGGCGATATCCGGGCCTGACCGTCCTCGCGGTGCTGTTGGGCACGACCGTGGCGTTGGCGGCGTGCGCGCCCTTCGGCGGAGCGATGCCGACCGCTGCGCCTTTATCAACGGCGACCGCCCCGCCCCGCCCCACAGCCAGCGCCACGGTCGCACCCACCGCAGCCCTACCCGCCGCGACGGCCACCACCATCGCACCCGCCACAGCGCTCGCACCGGCCGTGGCGGCGACAGTCACGCCCACCAATACGGCGATCCCACCAGCACCGACCGCGACCGCGCTCCCGTCGACCCTCGTCCCGATCGTCCCGACTCCTCCGGCGGGAGCGGGCGCGACCGACGCGCAAGGTCGTTGCGCGATCACCCTGCCCGCTGGCTTCGCGGCCACCGATGGCGGAGCCTTCTCCGGGGCGAACGGGCGGGCGTCTATCACCCTGACGCCGCTGGTGGTCAGGGCGAGCGATATCCTCGATGACGTGGCGCTACCATTCGTCAGTACCTTCACCGCCGCGATCGGCGACTATCAGCAGACGGCGGTGGCGCGTGGCGAGGATAATCTGCGCCTCGACTTCACCGGGCGGACCACCGCGCCCGGACGGGGCACGATCTTCCTGCGCCAATTCGGCGGGACCGTCTGCGCCCTCTCGTTTTTCGTCGTGCAGGGCGCAGCGATCACCTACGACCAGACCGTGAACGCCCTGCTGGCCTCGTTGCGCCCCGCCGGGGCGATCGGGCAGGCGGGACTGCGGGAGCGAATCTCGTAGGCCGCCGCTTGGGGGCACCACGTGCAGTCATACCGCGCGACAGGGCAACGTTGGCCGTGGTGTATATAGTAGCGCGCCTCTCCGCGCGAATAACGATGGGTCGGCTTGTCTGACTCCCTGGTAGTACACGCGATCCTTAAATGCAAAGAGCGCGACGCGGACCCATACGGTCCGCGCCGCGCTCTTCTTGGCCGTGCGCCGCTGAATCGCGCTACTTGATGCTGTTGTCGGTCGTCGACTCGGCAGCGGCCTCATCGATCGTGGTGTTCGGCTCGTCGGCACCAGCCAGCGCGGCGGCCAGCTGCGTGGCGGTATCACCGCGACGCGGCGGTGCGTCGGTGACCGCCAACTCAACCTCTTCCTCGTTGGTCCGCATGTCGTCGAGGCGACAACGCTGCTCCAACTTCTCGTCGCGCCGCTCGGCTTTCTTGCGGCGGGGCTGCACCTGGGCAACCTCGACGCGGCGCATGAAGCGCTCGACCTGCCCTGCGGTGTCGATAATGCGCTGCTCCCCGGTGTAGAAGGGGTGGCAGACCGAACAAATATCGACGTTCACGACGGGGCGCGTCGAACGGGTCTCCCAGCTGTTGCCGCAAGCACAGTTCACTGTGGCGACCTGGTAATTCGGGTGGATGCCTTGCTTCACAGGTTTCGTCCTTTTTTGGTGATCTTCGGATGGCGTTCGCGCGCTCCCGAAACGCGAACTAATCGGCGGCTTCTGCGATCGGGGCGACAGGGTAAACGCTGATGCGCTTGTGCGTGCGATCGATCGCCTCGAACTTTACCTGCCCATCGATCAGCGCGAAAATGGTGTAGTCGCGACCAAGGCCGACATTCTTGCCGGGATGGAACTTCGTGCCGCGCTGGCGGACGATGATCGTACCGGGACGAACGACCTCACCACCGTAGCGCTTGACGCCGAGCATCTTCGGCTTGCTATCGCGACCGTTACGGGAACTACCGACACCTTTTTTGTGGGCCATTGTTCTTTACCTCCGAACGCGCTGCGGTTGTGCTATACAACGCGGCTCGCGAGCGGGTATTCCCGCTCGCGTCACGCCACTAGATGATGATGTCCTTGATCGTCAGCCGGGTCAGCTCCTGGCGATGTCCGGTCTTGCGGCGATAGCGCTTCTTGGCCTTCATCTTGAAGATGATCAGCTTCTCGCCGCGATGATGCTCCGCCACGGTGGCGACCACCCTGGCCCCTGCGACGGTCGGGGTGCCGAGGTGCAACTCCGCGCCCTCGCCACCGACCATCAGCACGCGGTCGATCTCGATCTCTTCGCCCGCCTCGTTGGTCAGCAGTTCGACATCGATCGTCTGGCCGACGCTGACGCGATATTGCTTGCTTCCACTCTCGATGACCGCGTACACCGCTTCTATCCTTCCCAATCCGATATTGTTCGGTCGTGTTATGAATAAGCGAGCCGGGGCGGTAGGCAACAAAGAACCATGCCGCACAGGCCGACAGCGACCCATAGTACCAGAATCGCTGCCGATCGTCAATCCGCGCGCGTCACGCGCGCAGCGGGCTGCCGCGCGAAGTTGTCGATCAACTCGGCGGTCGGCTCCGGCTTGGTGATCATCACCAGATGGCCGCCATCGATCTCCTGCCCTTCCGGGTCGTAGGCGGCGCTCAACGCCGCCGCCGCCGGATCGCCGCGCGAGCAGCGCACGGTCAGCGTCGGCAATGCCAGCGCGAAAAAGCCCGCGAGGTCGGGCGCGGTGTCGTAGGCCGCGACCGGCATCGGCACCAGCCGGTCCTCGACCCAGTCGGCGTCGCGTTTGATCAGGCTATCCAGCAGCAAGCCCTGATCGGGCGCGTAGACCGCGACGCCGTCATCATCGTAGGCGCGGGTGCGGAGCGTTTCGGCGGCGGGGCCGAGCGCCTCGTGCAGGCTCACGCCGTCGCGCGTCAACAGGGCATCGAGGAAGACGAGCCGCCCGATCCGCTCCGGGGCGAGCGCGGCGACTCGCTGCGCGACCGCGCCGCCGTAGCCGTGCCCGACGAGGATCGCTCGCCCGACATCCTCGTAGGTCAGCAGATTGAGGACATCGGTCGCGTGGAGTTCGAGATCGACGTCCGGCCCGAGCAGGTGATCGCGCGCTCCCAGGCCGGTCAGGGTGGGGGTGTACACGGTGTGGCCGCGCGCGCGCAAGTCGGGCGCGACCCGCGACCAGACCCAGCCGCCGAGCCAGGCACCGTGGATGAGCACGATCGTCGCCATGTTGTCCCTTCATCGTTGATGGTCGCCGATCTGGTCGTGTCCGCCTTGTCAAGCAACGCGCGACGTTGGCGGCGATGTGGTTCGCAGGATACGATAGCCCTACTATACGTGTTCCAGGGCGCTGTTGTGCCCGCCCCGATCGGAGAGGAGGAGGCCATCCATGCTCAACCTCGCGATCCTTGTCCTGGTGGTCCTCGTCGGCAGCATCCTCTGGTTCCTGCTGCGTCCGCCCGCGCCGGTCGCGGCTGAGCAGGGTGTGTCGGACGATGCGCCGCCCGCCGATGGCGACGACCCGGCGGAGCCGCCGGGGCATCCCGCTGTGCGCGTCGTGGTTCCGCCTCAATCGGACGAGCGCGCGCCCAACCACTGATCGAACCAGGCGGTGTTGTGGCCCAGGCGCTCGATGCGGTGGCGCGGCTTGCCGTTGCGCGACATGCCGTGGCTCTCGTGCGGGTAGATCAGCAGCTTCGTCGGCACCCCACGCTTTTTCAGCGCCGCATACCACTGCTCCGCCTGGCTGAGCGGGCAACGATAGTCGTCCGCCTGATGCTCGATCAAGGTCGGCGTGGTGACGTTGCCCGCGAAGAGCAGCGGCGAGAGGGCGAGATAGCGCTCCGGCACCTCCCACGGGTGTCCGCCGAGTTCGGCCACGTCGCTGATCGCGCCGATGTCGTCCACGCCGAAGTAGCCGAGCGCGTTGCAATAGGAGCGCTGCGTCACGGCGGCCTGGAAGCGGTCGGTGTGGCCGACCATCCAGTTCGTCAGGAAGCCGCCGTACGAGCCGCCGGTGACGCCGAGCCGCGCGCCGTCGAGTCCCCCGGTGGCGAGTGCCGCGTCGACCCCGGCCAGCACGTCGGTCATCGCGATCTCCCCCCAGTCGCGCAGGATCGCCTTGGCGAAGGTGTCGCCGCGCCCGGTGCTGCCGTGCGGGTTGCAGGAGAAGACCGCGTAGCCGCGCGCGACCAGCATCTGGAACTCGTGGAAGAAGGCCGCGCCGTACTGCCCGTGCGGCCCGCCGTGAAGCTCCGCGATCAGCGGCGCGGGCGTGGCGGGCGCGGCGGGCGTGGCAGTGGGGCGGAGGAGCCAGCCGTCGATCGCCTCGCCGCGCGCCCCGGTGAAACGCAGCGGTTCCGGCACCGCGACGGCGCGCTCGCGGAGGAGCGGGCCATTCAGGTCGGTTAACGCCCGCTCGGTGCCGTCCGCGTCGCGCGCGAACAGTTCCGCGAGCCGCGTCGGATCGGTCGCCGCGAAGACGAGCGTTTGGTCGGCCACGGTGCAGGCGGTCAGCGTGCGCTCACCGCCGACGACGATCGCGGGGGTGTCGTCGCCGAGGGTGAAGCGGCGCAGGCCGGTCGTGCCGCCATCGGCCACCAGTGCCAGGAGCGCGCGCCCTTCCGCCTCCCAGTGTGGTCCCTCCTGCCCGCCCGGCAGGGTCTGGTCGGTGAGGACGCTGTTGCCGAGGTCGCGGTCGAGCGCCGCGCTGCGGCAGATCGGCGCTTCCCCGCCGTTCGCGGCGACGGTCCAGAGGCGGGCCATCGCCGCCGTCCCCTCCCCCTCCTGGTGCCCGAGATAGGCGAGCGTGCTGCCATCGGGCGACCAGGCCGGGGCGGTCGTGCCGCCGCCGCTGGCGGTCAGTTTGCGGCAGTCGCCGCCCGCCGGGTCGAGGGTCCAGAGATCGGAGCGGAAGGTGACGTCCTTGTCCGGCTCGCGATAGGAGATGAACGCGATCCGACCCCCGTCCGGCGACCAGACCGGCTGGCTGTTGTTGTGGTCGCCGCGCGTGAGCTGGCGTGCGGGCGCGAGCGCCGCCCCCTCGGCGGGCAACCCGGCCAGAAAAAGGTGGCGACGGCGGTCATCGAGGTAGCCGAGGCCATCGAACTTGTATTTCAGCGTGGTGATCTCGCGGACCCGGTCGGCCCGCTCGCGGGCGCGCTCCTCGGCGCTCTTCGTGCCGTCGGGCGGCGCGTCGTCGGGGCCACCGGTCTGCGACGTGCAGGCGATCTGGCGTCCGTCGGGCGACCAGGATGGATCGGCGGCCCCTTGGCGCAGGGCGGTGACCTGGCGGGCCTCGCCACCGGACAGGTCCAGTGCCCAGATCTGCGGGCGCGGGCGCTCCCCGGCGACGCTGTGCGGCGGCAAGGTCTGCGGCGCGCGATCGGAGACGAAGGCGAGGCGGCGGCCATCGGGCGACCAGCGCGGGCTGGTGTCCTTGCCGGTCCCGGCGGTCAGCGGGCGGGGCGGGGCGCTGCCAGCGGTCGGGACGAGCCAGATCCGCGAGCGATAATCGTTGCGCTCGCGATCGGCCACGGTGACGACGAAGGCGACGCGCGACCCGTCCGGCGACAGGCGCGGGTCGCCGACGAATCGAAAGGCGTAGAGGTCTTCGGCGGTGATCGGCTGGCGCATGGTCGCCCTTCCCTCCCCGGTAGCGGTCGCACGATGAGCCGCGCGTTCCGCTCTAGCGGCCACCTATAATCGTCTGAGCGTTCGCAACGGTCGCGCGGCGAACCGCACGATGGTAAGGGGCGTGCGGGATGCCCGTCAACGCGGCGCGCAGCGGCCCGTGTGGTGAGCGTATGACGGCTTCTGCCCATCTGCTACACTATCGCCTGGACCACGCGAGTGCTGGGGTGGCGTGTTGCGCGCCTGCGGCGTGGCGAGGAGCGGACGATGACGATGGGGCGGCAGGCGCGGCCGGGTGCGGCGGGCGGGACGCTCGATTTCATCAGCCACAGCCAGGAGCAGACGCGCCGACTCGGCTGGCGACTCGGCCAACACGCGCGCCCCGGCGATCTCCTGCTCCTCTCCGGCGCCTTCGGCGCGGGGAAGACCGCGCTGGCGCAGGGATTCGCCGCCGGGCTCAACGTCGCCGAGCGTGTCACCAGCCCGAGCTTCGCGCTCGTCAACGAGTACGACGGGCGCGTGGCCGACGGGACGCCGGTGCGGCTGTACCACGTCGATCTCTATCGTTTGGAGACGACAGCGGAAGTAGCATCGGTCGGGCTGGAGGATCTGCTGGCCGATCCCGAGGGGATTTGCGCGATCGAGTGGCCCGACCGCCTCGGGGCGGAGGTTCCGCGCGAACATCTGCTGATCGCGCTCGAACCGGTCAGCGATACGAAGCGTCGGCTGACCCTGTCGCCGACTGGCGCGCGCTACCTGACCCTGTTGGCGGAGATCCGGGCGGAGGCATTCGGTGTCGGTTCCTGAACGCGGACCATTGCTGGCGATCGATACCTCGACGGCCAGCGCCGGGATCGCCCTCTACGCCGCGTCGGGGCTGCTGGCGGAGTGCGTCTGGCCCGCAGGGCGCGCGCAGACGACGACGATCCTCGCCGAGATCGCGCGCCTGACCGGGCTCTGCGGCCTGCGTCCCGCCGACCTCGGCGCGCTCGCCGTGGCGAGCGGCCCCGGCACCTTCAATGGGCTGCGCGTCGGCATGAGCACCGCGAAGGGGCTCGCCCACGCGCTGGGGCTGCCGCTCCTCGGCGTCCCCACCCTCGATGTGCTGGCCTATCCGCATGGCGGGCAGGGGCTACCGATCCGGGCGGTGATCGTCGCCGGGCGCGGGCGCTATGTCAGTGCCCGCTACGTGCCGCTGGGTGGCGAGCTGCGTCAGGCGAGTACCTACATGAATACCACGCTCGATGGGCTGACCGCGCTGATCGACGAGCCGACGCTGGTCTGCGGCGAGCTGCCCTTTGAGCAACTCGATGCGTGGCGTATGGCGGCGAAACAGGCGCGGATCGCCTCCCCCGCCCTGGGCGCGCGGCGTGCGGGCTTCCTGGCCGAGATCGCCTGGGCGCGGCTGCGCGCGGGCGCGCATGATGATCCGGCAACGCTGGAGCCGATCTACGTGCATGGGAACGGTGCCGACGCGCCCGCTCGGCCACTCGCCATGACCCCGGCCTCGAACGACGAGAACTGTTCGCTACTATCGAGGGACGACGTGCCGTTTGTGATCGAGCCGATGACACAGGACGATGTGGTCGAGGTCAGCCAGGTGGAGCGGCGCTGCTTCAGCAATCCCTGGCCGAGCAGCGCGTATCGGCGCGAATTGCGCGACCCGGAGCATAACTACTACGTGGTAGTGCGCTGGCGTGCCGAGGGGTACACCGAGGCGACCGAGGAGCGTCCCCGCGGGTTGCATCTCCTCCCCTTCATTCGCCGCCCGGAACCGGCGAAAGTGCCGGCCCTCGGCTTCGGGGGGATGTGGATCATGTTCGACGAGGCGCACATCACCACGATCGGGGTCGAGCCGACCTATCGCGGGCGCTCGTTGGGCGAACTCCTCTTCGCCACGCTCCTCGACGAGGCGATCCGGCGGGGGGCGCGCTGGGTGACGCTGGAAGTGCGCGTCTCGAATGTGGGCGCGCAGGCGCTCTACGAGAAGTACGGCTTCACCCGGCAGGGCTTGCGGAAACGTTATTACAGCGACAACGGCGAGGATGCACACATCATGTGGTCGCCGCCCCTCGATGAGGAGCCGAGCCGCCAGCGCCTCGCGGCGTTGCGCGATACCCTCGCCACGAAGCTGGCGCGCTGGCGCGATGATGCGCCCACCCCGGCGAGTGGTGGCATAGCCGGACGAGAGTGAGCGGCGGGCGTCAGTGCGCGATAGCGGGGTGCGATGACCACGATCCTGGCGATCGAAACCTCTTGCGACGAGACGGCGGCGGCGGTCGTGCGCGACGGGCGGCAAATCCTGTCCAATGTCGTCGCCTCGCAGATCGAGTTGCACCGTGCCTATGGTGGGGTGGTGCCGGAACTGGCCTCGCGCCAGCACATCACCGCGATCGATGCGGTCGTGGATCGCGCGCTGGCCGGGGCCGGGCTGACCCTCGCTGACATCGACGCTCTGGCGGTGACCGCGGGACCGGGTCTGGCGGGCGCGCTGCTGGTCGGTGTGAACTGGGCCAAGGCGGTCGCCTGGGCGCGCGGGTTGCCGCTGATCCCGGTCAATCACCTGGAAGGGCACATCTACGCGAACTGGCTCTTCCAGGCCGGGGAGGACGCGCAGACTTCCACGCCCACCTTCCCGCTCGTCTGCCTGATCGTCTCGGGCGGCAACACCGAACTGCTGCTGATGCGCGATCACGGCCTCTACGAGATCCTCGGGCGCACCACCGACGATGCGGCGGGGGAGGCGTTCGATAAGGGCGCGCGCATCCTGGGCCTGGGGTATCCGGGCGGCCCGGCGATCCAGCGCGCCGCAGCGGCGGGGAACGCGGAGCGCTATCGCTTGCCACGCGCCCGCCTCGCCGGGCCGTATGACTTCAGTTACAGCGGGGTGAAGACGGCGCTGCTGCGCGCGACCGAGAAGCACCGCCTGACGGAGCCGAGCGGCGGGCGCAAAGGGAAGAGCGCCGGGGTCGCCCCGGTGGAGGCGCAACCCTTCCCGCTGTACACGCCGCCGCGCTTCGGCCCGACCCTGCCGGTCGCCGATCTGGCGGCGGCCTATCAGGAAGCGATCGTCGAACCGCTGGTGGAGAAAACGGCGCGTGCCGCACGGGCATCGGGCGCGGCGATGGTGCTGCTGGCGGGCGGGGTGGCGGCGAACACGCTCCTGCGCGAGCGGCTCGGCGGTGCGCTCGATCTGCCGCTACGTTATCCGCCCCTGGCGCTCTGCACCGACAACGCCGCGATGATCGGCGCGGCGGCGTATTACCGCCACGCCGCCACCCCGACGGTCGATCTCGCGCTCGATGTGCGCCCGAACTTCGATCTGGCCTGAGCGCGTTCTCGGGCGGTTACTCTTTGTCGTCGCGCTGCGGATCGAGCGAGAGATAGCCGGTGCGCCGCTTGTTGAGGCGTCCGAGTTCGGCCAGGCGTAGCAGGGTCGTCTGGCTCATCACCAGGATCGTGTCCTCGACATTGAGCTGATCGGGAGGCTCGCTCGCGTCCCGCTTCGCCTCGTTGGCCGGACGCGCGACATCATCGTCGTACCATTCGATGCCCGCCTCACCCGTCGCTTGCTCGTTCGCGGCGGGTGGTTTTTGTGGCGTCGCCTGCGTCGCCTGCCGGGCGTCTGCGAGAGGGGTCGTGGCGCTCGCCAAGCTGAGGGTCGTCGGCGCAGGCGAGACGGTGCCTGTCCCTTGCTCCTCGTCGTTTGCCCGTGGGATGACCTGCGCGGTTGGCGCGGCGGCAAATTCAGGCGCGCTAGTCTGCGGCGCTGACTGCGCGGAAGCGGCGATCTGCTCGGCTTGCTGCGCCGCTACCGGTGCTGCCGATGCGAGGGGCAGCGGTTCAACGACTACCGTTTGTGCCGTGGGTACGGCCGCTGCGGGTGCTTCCGGCGTGGGCGTCGCCGCCTGTGCTGTGAGTGTATCGGGTGCCGGTATGGGCGCTTCTGGCCTGGGAGCGGGGACATCCAGCGCGGGCGCGGCCGCCAGCGCCATTGTCGGCGCTGAGCGCGGGCGCTCTTGCTCCGTGGAAGCGATCTCCATCGCCGGTTCCGCCGTTGTCGGCGAGAACATGACGACAGGGACCTCGCTCGGCGCGGTGGTGGCCTCGGACGTGGGCGCGGGCGCTGCCATCTGATCGTGCGTTTCGCCTATCCCGGCCTCGGCCTCCTCCTGCGGCAACCCCGGCGCGGAGGTGGCGATGGTGATCGGTTCGAGCGGTGTCGGCTCCCCGGCGGCGTCATTCAGCAGCCCGAGCAAGCGCACGAACGTATCGACGAGTTGCGGATCGTAGCGGCTGTCGGCCTCGCGCCAGATCTCGGCGATCGCCATGCTCTGACTGAGGGCACGCCGGTAGGGGCGCTCGTTGATCATCGCCTCGTAACCCTCGGCGATGGCGATCAGTCGCGAGCCGAAGGGGATCTGATTGCCGCGCAGACCTGCGGGGTAGCCGGTCCCGTCGTAGCGCTCGTGCGCGTGCTCGACGAGCGGGATGATCGCTTCGAGCGCCGGGATTTGGAGCAACATCAGTTTGCCAACCGTTGGCTGCTCACGGAGTACCGCGCGCTCTTCGGGGGTCAACTCGCCCCGCTTGCCGAGAATGTCGGCTGGCAGGCCGATCTTCCCGACATCGTGCAAGGTTCCCGCGAGCTCGATCGTCTGCGTCTGGTCGGGATTGAGGCCGCACGCCTCGGCGAGCGCCCGCGCGTAGCGCCCGACCGCGTATCCATGTCCCGGACGCGCCTGATCGTGCGCGTCGCCCGCCATCGTCAGCGCATCGAGCAGCGCCTGGAAGACCTGTCCGACCTGCTGCGTGCCGCCCGACAACGCGCCCACTGGCCGCGTTGTCTCCGCCAAATGCGCCGACAACGGCGACTCCATATCGCCCAGGCCGCGCATCCGAATCTGATCGCGCCCCATACGGCGGGCATAGGCGGCGGTGTGCGCCGCCGCTCCCAGCAATTCCACGCCGGATGAGCCATCATCCGGGTAGCTGACCGCGCCGCCGCTGATCGTCAGGCGCAGGCGGGCCGAGTCGGCCATTGCGGGTTGTCGCCGGTCGAGGATCGCTCTGATCCGCTCTCCGACCCGCAGGGCGTCGTCCACGCCGCTGACCGGCAGGATGACGATGAGCGCACTGTCCTCGCCACTCCCCAGGAGATCGACCTCACGGATCGATTCGCGCACGATGCCGATCAGATGCGCGCGCAACGCGGCGAAGCTTGCCGCGTCCAGGCGTTCCGCCCACTGCTCGTCGCGGTCGATGGTCAGCAAGAGGACGGCGAGCGGGTGCTCGAAGCGGCGTGCCCGCCCGATCTCCTCGTCGAGCCGTCGGGCCATCGCCGGGCCACCGGGCAATGGTGTGATGGGCGGGTCCGATTCTTCGACGGTACTGAGCAGTGGCGGTTCGGGGGTCGGCTCGGGCACGGGTGCTTGTTCAGGTATGGGCGTGTCCGCCTCTCGCTCGTCACGCTGCCGCTCGAAGACGATCGCGGCCAGCGCCGCGCAGGCGACCAGTGCCGTGCGCGCATCGTCGCCGAAGGTCGCACCGTCGCCCTGATCCGTGTTCAGTCCGGCCACGGCCAGGATGCCGCGCGTCTCGCCCGCGCTGATCGCGGCGCAGAGGGCGATCGGGGTGAGGCCCAGGCGGGCATCCCAATCGGCCCCGCGCTCCAGCGGGCGTTCGGTCGTGACCGTCACCGCGTCGGGGGTGCGGAACGCGCGGAGAAGGGTCGGCGAACTGCGGACCCGCAGCGCGGGCAGATCGGTCGGGCGCCAGCCATCGGCGGCGGCCCAGGCCAGCAGCGTCAGTTGCGGATCATCGTGCTTGGAGTCTTCGACCGCCCAGAGGACCGCCCGACGAGCGCCGGTGGCCGCAGTCGCCCATTCGACGACGCGCCGCAAGGTGTAGGTATTCTCCTCACCGCGCGCGACGAGGCGCGCGGCGGCGGCGAGAAATGCCCCGCTCGCCCAGGTATTGCGCTCGATCTGCGGCGTGGGCGGCTCGACAGGCTCCTCAGGCGGCGGTGCCGCTGGCGGGATCGCCACCGCCTTATCCTCGGTCTCCTGCGTCCGCATTCGGCGCAGTAATCCCCGCCATTCCACCGGCAACCCCTGCTTGCTGCGCCGTTAGCCCGGCACGCCTCGTTTCATACACGGCCATATACGGCGGATCACACGGCCATACACGGCGGATCGCGTGCTGCCGGACGCATGGTCCGCGCAGTTGCTCCGCTCCGTATGGTATCAGGGTACGGTGCGCCGCGTCGTCTCCCCATCCCCTAAGGGTACTAACCGGAGCCTATCGTTCGGACGAACGGTAGGCTCCAGGGCGGTGATCCGGGCGGTGAGCTTAGCGCGGGAGGTAGCCGAGCGGATCGACGTAGACGCCATTCTTAACGATGATGAAGTGGACGTGCGGGCCGGTGGAGTTGCCGGTCGTGCCCATCAGCGCGACGACCTGCCCGCGTGAGACGCGCTCGCCCTTGCTGGCGATCAGCGACGACGCATGGCCGTACCAGGTGACGAGGCCGTTTTCGTGATCGATGCCGACCGCGTTCCCCAGACCACCGTTCCAGCCGGAGTAGATCACCACCCCGCCATCGGCGGCGAGCAGCGGCGTCCCCTGATTATTGGCGATGTCGAGCCCGTTATGGCCGCCGGGTCCGTAATATGCCGGGTTATCGCCGAAATAGGTGGTGAGCGCGCCGGTCGCCGGCCAGATGAACGAGCCGACGGCGCTCGTCCCGGCGGAGGACGCGGCGGCTGCCGGGGCCACGCTCGGCTCCGGCGCGGCGGCGGGGGCCGGTTCGGCGGGCGGTGCCGCGATGATCGCCGGGGCGGGCGCGGGCGGTGTCCCACCGGGGATGAAGACATCCTGCCCCGGCACGAGCGGGCTGCCACCACCGAGCCCGTTCGGCGCGAAGGCGGTGATAGCGGTCGTCTTCGCGCCGTAGCGGTCGGCCACCGAATCCGGCGTATCGCCGCTGGCAACGCGATAGATGACGCCGTTGAGCGGCGGGATCACCAGCGGCTGCCCGACCACGAGGACATCGGCGTTCGTCAGGCTGTTCGCCCAGACGATCGTGCTCGGCTGCAAGCCGAAGCGCTCGGCGATCGACCAGAGGGTGTCGCCATTCCGCACGGTGTACTGCTCGGTCCGCTCGCGCGTCGGTATCTGCCCGCCGACCACCATGACATAACTGTTCGGGATCAGCTCCTCCGCGCCCGCGACATTGTTGGGGCGATAGTCGGTGATCGCGCCCGGCTCGACCTTGTACTTGGTCGCGATCGTCGCCAGGGTATCGTTGCTCTGGACCTGATGGAGCATCCCATCGATCGGCGGGACGCGCAGCTTCGTCCCGGCGGCGAAGGGCTTGTCGGCATCTTGCAGGCCGTTCGCCCAGAGGAGCGTGGTGGCCTTCAGGCCGAAGCGCGCGGCGATCTGTGCGGGTGTCTCGTTCGCGCGCGTCGCGTAGGTGGCGATCCGCAGGCGCACGGCGGTGATCGGCAGGGGTGGGCGGGTGAAGTACCCGGTATCTGGCGCTCGCTCGGCGGGCGTCGTGGTGTCGATCGTCCCCTGCGGGCTCAGCGGCACGCTGAGATCGACGGTTGTGCCGGTCTCGAAGCGTTGCTGTCCGCGCAGTGTCGCGTCCCAGAAGCCGCCGCCAGCTACGGTCGTTCCGACGATAGCCAGGACGAGCAGATGCGGCAGCAGGCGCAAGAGCCCGCGCGAGAAGCGCGGTGCCCTGGCACCCTCGCCCGGATGATCCCCGCCGACCCGGCGTCCGCCGCGCGTCGTGCGTCCTCCTGCGGGCGGGTTCGACTGGCGCTGGACTGGCGGCAGCGCCTGTTGCGGGGCGGGTGACGCCACGAGCGCGAGCGTGCGAACGCCCCTGTTGCTAGCCGATCGGTCCAAGCGCCGCACCCCTTCGCGCACATCACACCAGGTCGGGACTCTTCACGTCGCCGACCGGGGAATTGCCATAGAACGTACGCGAGAATACCACCGCATCCGAGGCGTTGTCAACGCGGCAGGACCACTGTCCGTTCATGGTGGTGGTGGTATTTCGTGGTGCGGAAGCCGGATGCGCCGCCCGCCCGCGATACTGGTAGCGGGCCGCGCGCTCGGTGTCCTGGCTGCGGCGTGGGTAGTTGTGGGGAGCGGAAAGGGCGGGCTGCCAAGCGGTGCTAAAAGAGGCGCAGCCCCCGAAACGGGAACGGCGCTTGTGTCTTGTGACGGTTGCGGACCGGGTGGCCGAGGTTGCGGCGAGCCGATCTTCCTTGCGGCTCAGGCGCGCTCGGGCCGTACGAACTGGCGAATGCGGTCGACACGGTGGATCGAGTCGATCTTGCGGATCGTGCCGGATCGTGAGCGCATCACCAGCGATTGCGTGTGCGCCTGCTGCCCGATGAAGCGTACCCCTTCCAGCAGCTCGCCGTCGGTGATGCCGGTGGCGGTGAAGAAGAGATCGTCGCCGCGCGCCAGGTCTTCGAGGTAGAGCACCCGCTCCATATCGACCCCGTTGGCGAGCGCCGCCGCGTGCTCTTCATCGGTGCGCGCCCAGAGACGGCACTGCATCGCCCCACCGAAGCAGCGCAGCGCGGCGGCGGCGATCACCGCCTCCGGCGCACCGCCGATGCCGAGCAGGATGTCGCCACCGTTGCCGCGCGCCGCCTGGATCGCCCCGGCCACGTCGCCATCGGTGATGAACTTGATCCGCGCGCCGACCTCGCGGATCTCCCGGATGATCCGCTCGTGGCGCGGGCGGTCGAGGACGATCGCCGTCAGGTCCGTCACGCGCATCCCCTTGGCGGCGGCCACGGCGGCGAGATTCTCCGCCACGCTCTTGCGGATGTCGATCGCGGCGGCGGCTTCCGGCCCGACCGCGATCTTCTCCATGTAATAGAGCCCGGGGGGGGCGCTGTAGAAGCCACCGCGCTCGGCGAGCGCCACCACGGCGATCGCGTTCGGCATCCCCAGCGCGGTCAGGCGCGTGCCATCGACCGGGTCGACGGCGATGTCCACCTGCGGCGGGCGACCATTGCCGACCTCCTCGCCGACGTAGAGCATCGGAGCCTTGTCCTTCTCCCCCTCGCCGATCACGACCACGCCATCCATCTCGATCCTGCCGAGGGTATGGCGCATCGCCGCGACCGCCGCGCCGTCGGCGGCTTCCTTGTCGCCCCGCCCCACCCACTGCGACGCCGCGAGCGCCGCCGATTCGGTGACGCGGACCAATTCGAGCGCGAGATTGCGATCGGGGGTGACGCGCACACCGTCCGTCTCCGCTGTTGCCATCGTTCGTGTCCTCTCCCTGTTCCGCCGCGCCTATAAGGCGACTATCTGCGGCATGATACTACGCCGCGCCAGGCGGCGTGCCGTTCGATGGTCGGGCTCATGGCTAGCCGCGCGGGCGTTCGAGCCAGTCGAGCGCCGTCTGCCCGAGATCGACGATCGGGCCGCGCACCTCGCTGCATGGTGGCAGGGAGGTGACGAAGCCGCGCCCGTAGCGCTTCGAGAGGACGCGGCGATCGAGGACGGCGCAGACGCCGCGATCGGTCGCGCTGCGGATCAGCCGCCCGAAGCCCTGCTGGAAGCGCAGGATCGCGTGCGGCACCGCGTAATCGCCGAATGGGTCGTCGAAGCCCTCGCCGCGCGCGGCGAAGACCGGGTCGCTCGGCACGGCGAAGGGGAGGCGGGTGATCGCCAGCACGCTCAGCGCGTCACCGACCACGTCCACCCCCTCCCAGAAGGAGGCCGCGCCGAGGATCACGGCGCGCGGGTTCGCGCGGAAGCGTTCCAGCAACTGGCGCGGGTTGCCGTCGATCCGCTGGCCGAGGGTCAATACTCCCGCCCGTTCGAGCGGTCCCTTGATCGCGCGGTAGGTCGTTTGCAGGGCGCTGTAGGAGGTGAAGAGGATTAACGCCCGCCCCTCGGTCGCGGCGCAGAGGGTCAGCAGCGCCTCGTTAAGCGCCTTCTGGTAGCCGGGCGAGCCGGGCTCCGGGATATCGTCGGCGAGGTAGAGGAGGGCGTTGTCCCGATAGTTGAAGGGGGAGGGGACGCGCAACTCGCGGACGCGCGCCTCGCGGGCCTCGCCGGTCAGCCCCAGGCGCTCGCGGATGAAGTCGAGTTTCCCCTCGGTCGCCAGCGTCGCCGAGGTCAGCACCACCGTCCGCTTCTGGTCGAAGAGACTTCGTGCCAGCGCCGGGCCGACGTGCAGCGGCGCGGCGTGCAGCGCCACGCGATCGTTCCCCGCCGCGATCCAGTAGACCATGTTCGGGTCCGGGCGTCCGACCGCCGAACTGCCGTGCAGGCGCAGTTCGGCGTTGGCGCGCTGCGACAGGGTCAGTTCCATCAGCAGGTCCTCGCGCCCCTCCAACTCCTCCCCGACCGCGTCGAGCGCGAGGAGCACCCCGGTGAGCCCCTCGGCGATCCGCAGCAGCGGGCCGTGCAGCGCCTCCCACGCGCCGGAGACGACGGCCCAGTCGTCCCCCTCGCGCAACTCTTCGAGGATGCGGAGGCGTTGGTCGTATGCACCGCCCTCGGTGCCGTGCGCGGCGATGAAGGCCGCGAGCCGCGTGAAGAAGATCGCCCCCGCGCCCCGCGCCTCCTCCGCCGCGCGCCAGACCGGCTCCACCGTCTCGTCCACGCGGCGCTTCGCCTCGCGCGCCGCCTGCCCCTTCGTCACGTTGAGGCGCGCGCGCAGTTCCGCCAGCGCCCCGATCGCGGGCGTGCTCGCCGCGCCGCGCCCGCCCCCCTCGCCGCGCGTGCTGACCGGCGGGCGAATCTGATCAAGGTGGGCGTTCAGGCGCGCCGCGTCGATCTCGAAGCCGAATTGGCGCGTCGCTTCGGCCTCCAGGTGGTGCGCCTCGTCGATGATCAGGTGCTGGTAGGGGGGGAGGACGCCGCCATCGGTGCCGAGGTCGGAGAGGAGCAGGGCGTGATTGACGACGACGATCTGCGCGCTCTCCGCCTGACGCCGGGCGCGATAGAGGAAGCACTGCCCGCGCTTCTGGAAGATGCACTGCGAGGCGACGCAGGCACCCTCGTGCTCGGCCAGCCTGTTCCAGGCGCGCTGCTCGTCCGGCAACAGCAGGAGTTCGGCACGGTCGCCGCTCTCGGTCTCTTGCAGCCAGACCATCGTCTTCGCCAGCAGATGAGCATCGTCGCCATCGAGCGTCGGGCTCTTGCGGAGGGCGAACCAGCGGCGCAGGCAGAGGTAATTGGCGCGGCCCTTCAGCAACGCCGCGCCGAACTCGCTCGGCAATTGCGCGTGGCGCACGCCCTGGCCCTCCTCGTTCGCGCCTGGCACCTCGTTGTCGCGCGCGATCTGCGCCAGGACGCGCAACACATCCGGGATGTCCTTGCGGAAGAGCTGGTCTTGCAGGCCGATCGTCGCGGTCGAGATCACCACCGTCTCGCCGCGCTCGACCGCGTGGATCACGGCGGGGATCAGGTAAGCAACGCTGTTGTGCGTGGGTATGAAGGTTTTCCCCGCGAGGTAGAGGCTGCTCGGTGAGTCAACCGTGATGCATCGGACAGGCCGTGACGACACAGGACGTATGTCAACGACATACCGGTGATGATTGCGCTCGGGATTATAGTTTCGTAGACGTAGGCGCTGCATCTCCTGCTTGCGCGGCAGTTGGAAAACGTCGTCGTTGGTAGTGAATGCGATGATCCACGCAGCGCCGCAATCTTTCCCATCGAGGGCCGCGCGCGATTCTTTGAGCGTGGCGCGATAGCCGAGTGAACAGGCCAGTTCGTGCGTACCTTCGGCAAGGCGTTGGTTTGTCGAGGTGAACTCAATGGCGCCTGTGCGCGATACCGTGCCATCGCTGTCGAGAAGTCCCGCGAGCAGGGCGCGACGCTGTGACTCGGAGGCGATCAAGTAGGATTCGGGGAGATGCTTATTGTTCAAGACCCCGAGCAGGCGCAGGCTGTGGGTGAGCGAAGGATGCCAGCGATTCTTGCCAGGGCCGTTCTGGTCGAAGACTGCATGGAGGTAGCGATGCCCACGCTTGTGTGTCGTATAACCGCAGGCTTCGATCCGCTCTAGAACAGCGGCCTCTGCGGTCGTAATCCCGGAGTTATTGGCGGACCCGTCGCCGAGCCAGATGCCCAGATAGTAGGGCGCGATCGGTAGCTCGGCGTTGGGATAGGAGACTGTGTCGGTGATTCGTATGGCATGGTTACAGGCTCCGCCCGCGCTACGGAGGGTTTGCAGCATCTCGGCTGTTGTCAGAATGGTATACGGTGCTGCTTGATGATCGCGCTGATCGCGCGCCAGGCTCTCCAGTTCCGCTCTCACCGGAATGAGGAGATCTCGGGTGCGAACAATGGATGCGCCATATCGCCCCTTCCCGATCGCCGGTACTGATCGGGCGGCGCGGTGTATCAGTGTCTTGTGTTGGCCGTCGAACAACGCAACGAGATCGGGGATTGCGAGCGTGGCCTCCGATCCCGCCTCGGTGAACGCTTGTTCTGCTCGCGCTATGCTTGCCGCTGTCCCATACGTATGCCGCTTACGCGGCCTGCGCGTATATGCGTGGTCTCGGCTACGATTGCGCCTCGTGTACGACGCCCATAGGTGATCCTGATCCGCCACGAGCACCGAGCCATCGGAGAAAACAACCTCGTAACAAGGGCGCTCGTGCATCACCGGCCAAGCCGCCGTGACCATGCATGGCTGGCCGTGTTCATCGAACACGCGATCACCTACGCGGAGATCGCCCATGCGCTTCCAGCCGGTAGGGGTGGGGATCGGTGTGCCAACGTCGAGCGCTTTGCCAGTGCCGGTGGACGCCTCCGCGACGAGCAACTGCCCCGCGTTGAAGGCACCGGCCACCTCTTCCATCATCCGCAATTGGCTGGTGCGGTACTCGTAGCCGGGGAACGCGCGCGCGAAGGCTCCGTCCGGCGCGAAGAGGGCGCGCAGGTCGGCGGAGGCGATCGGGGCGGTCGAGCCGGTCGGTTCGAGGCGTTCCGGGCGTCCTCGCGGCATCAGGAAGAGGGCATCCATCGAGCGGTCTTCGCTCAGCGCCCGCCCGGCGAGCTGTTGCCGCAACGACGCCCCGATCGCACCGACCGGCGTGCCCATTCCCGCGCGCGTCTTCTCGCGCGCCAGTTCGCGGACGAGCGGGGCGAGCGGGGATTGCGCCGTGGCGAGCAGGCGACCCATTTCGCCGATCGTCTCCGCGTCGAACTCGTTGAGGCGGTCCAGCAAGTGGCGGAAGACCTCCACCGTGACCGCGCAATCGACCAGGGCGCGGTGCTCGACCGGCAGCGCCACATCGAGGCGCGTGGCGATCTGGCGCAGGCTGTAGGCGGGGAGGCCGGGGAGGGTCAGCGTCGCCAGCTCGAAGGTGTCGTAGAGGGGATTGGCGATCGTCAGCCCGGCGGCGCGCAGCATGTCCACATCGAGCCACACCGATTGCCCGACGATCGGGTGGGTGCGGATGAAGGCGGTGAGCGCCGGGGCGACCGCCGCGAAGGGCGCGGCGCGGCGCACCTCCGCGCCGGTGATCCCCGTGAGCTGGCTGATCGCGAAGGGGATCGCGCCGCGCGGGCGCACGGTGGCGCTCCAGCGATCGATGACCTTCTCGCCGGTGAACTTGATCGCGCCGAGCTCGATGATCTCGCCGCGCTCGGGATGCATATCGGTCGCTTCGAGATCGAGCGCGACGTAGACCGTATCACTCAACGCAGTGCCATCCTACTGGGACGATTGGCCTCAGAGACACAGAGACACAGAGTACGGGAGGAAGAATATCCGTATTCTCTGCTCAGTGCCGGAAACCACCGTTATTCTCTCGTCGCGCTCTGCGTCTCTGCGTCTCCGAGGCGACCTTCATCTCCGAGCGTTCGTAGCAGGCCGCGCAGTTCGCGGAGGTCGCCGATGCGGTGGGGAACCGTGAGGGCGGCGTCGCGCCCGGTGCGGTCGAGCAGCACCGGCGTGATCCCGACGCCGAGCGCGCCGCCCACGTCGGCGATCGGGTTGTCCCCGACGTGCAGCGCGGCCCCGGCCTCGACGCCCATCCGCTCCAGCGCGTGCGCGAAGATGCCGGGGTGCGGCTTGGAGAAACCGACGCGCGAGGAGATGACGATCTCCTCGAAGTAGCGATCGAGCGCGAGAACCTTGCAGAGCATATCGAGATGCCAACTCCAGTTGGAGAGGATCGCCAGCCGGTAGCCGTCCGCGCGCAACGCCGCCAGCGTCTCGTGGATTTCGGGGAAGATCGCGAAGTTGGCCGGATCGACGAACGCCCGCTCGCATTCCTCATGCGTGCGGTCCCAGAGATGCTCGGCCACCTCGAGCTTTTGCAGGAGACGGGAGTTGAAGTCGCGCCAGTAGAGACGGTCGATCTCCTTGGTCGGGGCGAAACCCTCGTGCTGGCTCCGCGCATCGACCTCGCGCGTCACCTCCACCAGCGAGCGCGCCAAGTGATCGTCGTCGATCGCGCGGCCCGACTCCGCCGCCGCGTGGAGGAACGCCGCGTTCAGCGAGGCGGTCAGCCGCACCAACGTATCACCCATGTCGAGGAAGACGACCTCGATTCGTCCCATCGTGCGCCGCCTCCCTTTCCCCGCTACGTGTCCCTGACCGCTCCCCCGGCCCCTCCACGCTGCGGGGAGGGTGACTCGTTACTGTGCGGCGACGATGGGGGACGCCAGCGGCGTCCCAACGCCCCTAGGCGGGGAGCGGTCCGCTCAGCTCGCCAGCCCGGCGCTGGCCGTGACGAGGAGGACGAGTTGTTGCAGTCCGCGCCCGATCGGGGCGAGCTCGATGTACTCATCATTGCGGTGGGCGTATGCGCCGCGCGTCAGGCCGATGCAGACCGCTGGGATGCCGAGCGCCAGCGGCACGTTCGCATCGGTGCTGGACGCATCGAGGGTCGGCTCGATGCCGATCTCGCGGAGGGCATCGGTCGCGGCGCGCATCAGCGGCGCGTCGGGGTCGAGTCGTCCGGCGGGGCGATCGCCGATCACCTCGCTCCGCACGCCGATCTGCGGGGTCGCCGCCTCGCGCACGATCGTCTCCACCTGTCCGACGACCGTCGCGAGCGCGCCCGGATCGATCGAGCGGAGGTCGAGGATCAGGCTGGCGCGCGGCGCGATGGTGTTGACCGAGACGCCGCCGTCGATCATGCCGACATTGAAGGTCGTCTTCGGCGCGCTCGGGACCGGCAGGCGACCGATCGCGCCGATGATATCGCCGAGGACGTGGATGGCGCTCGGGTTGCCGAACGCGCCCCAACTGTGCCCGCCCGGCCCCTCAACCGTGATCCGTAACCGTCGCGAGCCGACCGCCTGATGGGTCACCCGGCCCAGGTTCAGCCCTTCCACCGCGATCACCGCGCGCAACTCGTCGCGGTGGTCGGCGACGGCCCGCTTGATGCCGCGCAGATCGCCCAGCCCTTCTTCGCCGGTGTTGGCGCAGAGGAGGAGGTCGGCGTGCGTGCGAATCCCGGCGCGATCGAGGATGCGCGGCAGGGTCAGGAGTGCCGCGACCGAGAGGCTGTTGTCGCCGATGCCGGGGCCGTGCAGCCGCCCGTTGCTCTCGCGCACGGTGAGATCGGTGTTGGCGGGGAAGACGGTATCGGTGTGGGCGGCGAGCAGGACCGCGCCCGCATCGCCGCTGCCAGGGCGACGCACCGTGACGTTGCCCGCCTCGTCCCCCTGCGGGGCGAGGTTCATGCCGCTGAATTGCGCCGCCACGAAGGCGGCGCGCTCCGCCTCGGCGAAGGTCGGGGCCGGGATCTCGCTGATCTGTCGCGCCAGCGCCGCGACCTCGCGCGCGCTGACCTCGGCGGCGGCCAGCGCCGCCCGCACCGCCGGACGCTCCCAGCCGTAGCCGCTGCGCTCCTTCGCCACCACGTCCCTCCGCTCCCGCACGCTCCCGGCGGGTCTGTCTTCTCAACGATTGTCGCGCGTCGCATCGTACCGATGTGCGTGCGGAGGGTGAGTATAGCACGCGCGTTTGCCCCAGCCTCGCGGACTCGCGCGCCTGCTTTCTGCTGGATCAAATAGCGAAGCGGGCCGGGGAATATTCCCCGGCCCGCTCCTGCGGTTCTGACTACTGACGACTGGTCTAGTAGTCCATGCCGCCCGGCATGCCGCCCGGCATGCCGCCGCCGGCGGCACCCGCCGGCTCCGGCTTGTCGGAGATCAGGGCGTCGGTGGTGAGGATCATGCCCGCGATGGAGGCGGCGTTCTCGACCGCCGAGCGGGTGACCTTCGCCGGGTCGATGATCCCCTTCGCCAGCATGTCGCCGTAATCGTTGCCGATCACGTCGTACCCGGCGGTGTTATTGCCCTCCGCCTGCATGCGGCGGACGTTGGCGATCACGACCGCGCCGTCCTGGCCGGCGTTGGCGGCGATGCCGCGCAGCGGCTCCTCGAGCGCGCGGCGCATGATCGCGATGCCGGTCTTGATGTCGCCCTCGGCCGCGAGGCCGTCGAGCCCCTTGATGGCGTTGATCAGGGCGACACCGCCGCCCGGGACGATCCCTTCCTCGACCGCGGCGCGGGTGGCGGACAGGGCGTCCTCGACGCGGTGCTGCTTCTCCTTCTGCTCGGTCTCGGTCGCGGCGCCGACCTTGATCACCGCCACGCCACCGGCCAGCTTGGCCAGGCGCTCTTGCAGCTTCTCGCGGTCGAAGTCGCTGGTGGTCGTCTCGATCTGGGCGCGGATCTCGGCGATGCGCCCCTTGATGGCGGCGTCCTCGCCGCGCCCCTCGACGATCGTGGTGTCGTCCTTGGTCGCGCTGACGCGGCGGGCGCGACCGAGATCCTGCACCGTCGCGGTGTCGAGGCGGCGACCGATCTCCTCGGAGATGACCTGGCCGCCGGTCAGGATGGCGATGTCGCGCAGCATCTCCTTGCGGCGGTCGCCGAAGCCCGGTGCCTTGATCGCCAGGACGTTCAGCGTGCCGCGCAGCTTGTTGACGACCAGGGTCGCCAGCGCCTCGCCGTCCACGTCCTCGGCGATGATGACGAGGTTCTTGGTGATCGACAGCGCCTTCTCCAGCAGCGGCAGGATGTCCTGCACGGCGGAGATCTTCTTGTCGGTGATCATGATGAAGGGGTCTTCGAGCTCGGCGACCATCCGCTCGGTGTTGCTGACGAAGTACGGCGAGATGTAGCCGCGATCGATCTGCATGCCCTCGGTGTACTCGGTCTCGAAGTCGACCGAGCGGGACTGCTCGACGGTGATGACGCCGTCCTTGCCCACCTTCTCCATGACATCGGCGATCAGGTCCCCGATCGCCTTGTCGGCGGCGGAGATGGACGCGACCTGCGCGATCTCGTCGCGGCCCTGGACCTCGGTCGCCATCGCCTTGATCGTCTCGACGATCCGGTCGGTGGCGAGGTCGATGCCCTGCTTCAGCAGCATCGGGTTCGCGCCGGCGGCGACGTTCCGCAGGCCCTCGTTGACGATGGCCTGCGCCAGCACGGTCGCGGTGGTGGTGCCGTCACCGGCGACGTCGTTCGTCTTGGTGGCGGCCTCCTTGAGGAGCTGCGCGCCCATGTTCTCGAACGGGTCGGCGAGTTCGATCTCCTTGGCGACGGTCACGCCGTCATGGGTGACGGTGGGGGCACCGAACTTCTTGTCCAGGGCGACGTTGCGGCCCTTGGGGCCGAGGGTCGTCTTGACCGCGTTCGCCAGGGTGTCGACGCCGATCTTGAGCGATTTGCGCGCCTCTTCGTTGAATGCCAGGATCTTGGCCACGATTCTTTCCTCCAGTTCGTAGTGGTTCCAGTGGTCCAGTGCGCGGAGTGGGCCAGTGGTCGAGTAGTGGGATCGGCGGCGAGCCTTTTTACTGGCCCACTCCGCTTACTTCGCCCACTTCGCCCACTCGCCCGTCTACTCGCTGATGACGGCCAGGATGTCCTTCTCGCTGAGGATCAGCAGCTCGTCGTCCTCAAGCTTGAACTCGGTCCCGGCGTACTTCGCGAAGAGGACGGTGTCGCCGACCTTGACTTCCAACTCGATCCGCTTGCCGTCGTCGGCGACGCGGCCCGGTCCGGCGGCGATGACCTCGCCGCGCTGCGGCTTCTCCTTGGTGGTGTCCGGGAGCACGATGCCCATCTTCGTCGTCTCTTCGCGCGCCGCTGGCTTGATCACCACGCGATCACCCATTGGCCGGAGTTTGGTAGCGGTCTGCGTCATGTTACCCTTGACCTCCTCCACGACTACTGTGTATGCTCATGCGAGTACGCACCGCGCGGCCCACACGGACCGCGTTAGCACTCGCCAAGCGAGAGTGCTAACAGCGCCAATGTTAACGGAGCCTGCCCGCGATTGCAAGGGGTAGACCCACCAGATCTGTGCGAAACGCGATATCTTAACGAGGACGTACCACTCTTTCACCCACCTTTCCTCCAAATGTGTCTGCGATGGCCTGATTTCTCGTTCTACATCGCAGAGAAGAACGTGCCTGACAATGTGCAAAGCGCCTGTGATCGATCGAGTAGGAGCGCTCATGGCTCTACAACGTGACCCACGTCTCGCGCAGTTTGCCGAACGGCTCTTGCACCAAGTACAGGCGTATTACACACTTAAGGCGCGCTGCTTCTATCTGAATCCCGATAATTCTCTAGACGCCAAGACGATCAAGGCTAGCGTAAAGTATTCCTTACATGTTCCGAAAGCATGCTACCGAGATAGTTCTTTACCTCGATACAAGCAATAGGTTACCGAACAAGGCGCTCTTCGACCATCTTGCCGAATCGCGCGAGGCAATCGAAAGAAGGTATAGGAACCTCTCGAATGGGGGCGGCAGGACGGCACTGTTGAAGGAGCGGGTAATACCAGGGTAAGTCGGGTCAGGAAGATCGTGACCAGGGTTGGTTATCTCGAAGAGCGAGCATGGCCTCGGACACAAAAAGCATTATTGGATGCAATGCAGCGTTTATGCACCGCCTCGATCGAGTATGTCGCCACCCTGTAGCGATTATGCTTCGCAGTCTTCCCGCGCCAGCTTCAATGGCATTGGCGTTGATTGAAAAGCGAGGTCATCGATGAACAGCTACCAGGCACTGCGGGAGCTGACGCACGCCAGCCATCGCGCGATGGCGCTCGCCGAGCGGGCCGATCCCGCCAGCGGGTGCTTCGAGGAATGGCAGTTGGAAACTGCGCGGCTGATCGGGCGCGCCTTCGGCTTCGACTCACCATACGCGCGGACATTCAACGCCATCTTCTACGAGTATCGCGTCGATCGCCCGGAGTCGTCCCTGCTGGAACAGGCGCGCTGCTTCGACCAGGGCATGGTCGCCGCCCGCGCGCTGCTAGAGGAGATGCGCCACGATCTGCAAGAGGCGGAGAAGTCGGCTTTCTAAGCCTTCTACTCGTCGTATGCGCCCAAAGAATGAACGAGTGGCAAGTGGGATGACAGCGCGAGCGGGGCGGTGGCTTGTACAAGCCACCGCCCCGCTCCTAACTTTTTGGTGGGCGATACTGGATTCGAACCAGTGACCTCCACGATGTCAACGTGGCGCTCTAACCAACTGAGCTAATCGCCCGTCTCGATTGCGAAGCGCAGTATAGCATTCCGCTCGCGCGGCGTGCAAGAGTGCCGTCGCAGGCCCCTTCTCCGTTATACTTAGCGCATGACGTACGGACAGCGCCGCCCGGCTGTCGGGTGGGCGGCGGGGGATGCGGACAAAGACTATGTTGCTGGAACTCAGCATCCGTGATTTCGCCATCATCGAGCGCCTGCGCGTCGCCTTCGGGCCGGGCTTCAACGCCCTCACCGGGGAAACCGGCGCGGGCAAGTCGATCATCATCGATGCGCTCGGCGCGATCCTCGGCGAGCGGACCGGCGCGGAATTCGTGCGCGCCGGGGCGAGCAGCGCCCGCGTCGAAGGGGTCTTCGAGGTGACCGGGGCGGGCGCGGCGTCGATCAGCGCCACGTTGGACGAGTTCGGGCTGCTGGATGACGGGCACAGCCTCGACGAGCCGCTGATCCTCTCGCGCGAGATCACCGCCGCCGGGCGCAGCACCGCGCGCGTCAACGGGCGTACGATCACCGCCGGGACGCTGGCGAAGCTCGGCGAGCGCCTGGTGGACATCCACGGCCAGAGCGATCACCTGACCCTGCTGCGCCCCGCCAACCACATCGACATGCTCGATCGCTACGCCGGGCTGACCGCCGAGCGCGAGGCGCTGATCGCCCTGGTGGCGGAGTTGCGCGGCGTGCGCGGACGCCTCGCCTCGCTCGACCACGACGAGCGGGAGCTGGCGCGACGGATCGATCTCCTCGGCTTCCAGGCCGAGGAGATCGCGGCGGCGAATCTGCGCCCCGAAGAAGAGGAGGAGTTGGGCGCGGAGCGCCGGATCCTCGGCTCCGCCGGGCGGCTGACCGAGCTCGCCGATCTCGCCTACCGCAAGCTGAACGGCGGTGGCGACGATTTCAGCGGTGCGAAGGCCCCGCGCGCGGCCCTCGATCTGCTGCGCCAGGTCAACGTCGCCCTCGATGAGCTGGCCCGCCTCGATCCGTCGCTGGAGCCGACGCGCGTGGCGGTCGAGGAGCAGGTGTACCTCCTCGAAGACGCCGCCGCCGCGATCCGCGACTATCGCGAGGGGATCGCCGCCGATCCGCGCCGCCTGGAGGAGATCGAGGAGCGGTTGACGCTGCTGAAAGATCTCAAGCGCAAGTACGGCGCGACCCTGGCGGAGGTGATCGCGTTCGGCGCGGAGGCCGAGGCCGAGCTGGGGCAGATCGCGCAGGGCGAGGAGCGGGCCGAGGAGTTGCGCGAGCGCGAGGCGATCCTGCTGCGCCAGATCGGCGCGCACGCCGCCGCGCTCACCGCGCAGCGCCGCGTGGCGGGCGAGCGCCTCTCCGCCGCCGTGGAGAGCGCGATCCGCGAGTTGAACATGGGCCGCGCGCGCTTCGCCACGCAGATCGCGCACGCCGACGACCCGCACGGCGTGCCCGTCACCCTCGATGGGGCCGAGCGCACGCTGTCATTCGATGATCACGGCGTCGATCGGGTCGAATTCCTCCTCGCTGCCAACGCGGGCGAGCCGCTGCGACCGCTGGCGCGCGTGGCGTCCGGCGGCGAGACCGCGCGCCTGATGCTGGCATTGAAGTCGATCCTTTCCGAGGTGGACACCACCCCGACCCTCGTCTTCGATGAGGTTGATGTGGGGGTCGGCGGGCGCAGCGGTCAGGTGGTGGGGGAGAAGCTGTGGGGGTTGACGGCGGGCTCGTCGCACCATCAGGTGTTGTGCATCTCCCACCTGGCGCAGATCGCCGCCTTCGCCGATAGCCACTTCAAGATCAGCAAGCGCCAACTGGACGACCGCACGATCAGCAACGTCGAGCAGATCAACGCCGCCGAGCGGATCGAGGAGATCGCCGCGATGCTCGATGGCGTCCCGCCGACCGACGAGTCGCGCGCCAACGCCCGCGCGATGCTCGAACGGGTGGAGGGGTGGAAGGCGAGTCATCAGGCGACCCCGGCCCTTGCCGCGCCAGAACCAGCCGCGCCTGCCGAGTTGGCCGCGCCCGCCCCGCGACGGCGCACGAAGGCGGCGGCGCGTGCCTGAGCCGTCGTTCATCGCGCCGCTCGTGCCGCGCACCGCCGACGACGAACGGTGGGCACCTACGCGCTGAATTGCGCGATGCGGCGACCCAAGCGTTCTTCTATAGCAGTGCCAGCACGTGTGGTTGTGTTGGCCCTCCTGATATACGGTGCCGCGTGGCTCGGTCTTATCGCTTTGCTCGGGTTGTTCCTCGGTGGACGAAAGGCGCAAACCAGAGTCGATCGTCCGCGCACCGGCGCTGCCCCCGGCCCGCTGCGCCCACCCCCCGTGCCACTGTCGCCGAATCCCTACGGAGCGCGCCTCTGTGCTTTGCTCGCCGCGCAGGATGGATCGCAGCGATTGAACGGTTTGCTCACCGCCGGGGTGCTCCTTGCATTCGGCGACCTCCTACGCTTGCTTCTTCCCCCTGTTGTTGCGTTCCCCCACAACGTCTTGGATGCTGATCGTGCTCGGTGGTTTACCCGGTCCCTGTGCGGCGTTCTGTGGTTACTGGGGAGTATTGGGCGCGCGTTACCTCGCCGCCTGTAGAATGGTTGCGACGGAAGACTCCCTGGCAGAAACAATGCGGCATCCGTGACAGATATGGACGATGAGGAGGACTGATGAGCACCGGCGACGACAACGAGAACTCAGGGCGGCAGCGGCGCGGCTACCGTTACCGCCCGGCGGATGCGCCGGAGCCGGAGGAGCGCGACGAGACGCCGACCGGCGCGCTGGCCGAGGACGAGGACGCGACGGATGACGCCGATCTCGATGAGGAGGAGTTCGAGGACAACGAGGACGACGACGCGGATCGTGACGAGGACGACGAGCCGCCGAGCGAGTTCTGGGCCGCCGCCGAACTCCTCAAGGGCGCGACGATCACCGATGCGGTGCTGGAACTGAGCTACAGCGCCTCGGTCTACGTCAACACGCCCGCCGCCGAACTGCGGCTCTGGCTGCGGCTGCCCGACGGCACGGTGCGGCTGGCGCAGATCGACGAGCCGCAATCGGTCTGGCTTTATCGGCAGGCGCACGGGGCGAGCGGGCGCGATTTCGAGGAGTACCCCGATCATCGCTTCGAGTTGCCGAGCAGCGATCTGCGCGTCCTGCGCGCACGCCACCGCCGCCAGTTAATCGACCGACAGACGGCGCTCCACGAGGAGTTGGTCTCGCTCGGCGAGGAGCTGGGAGATCTCGACCGCGACGCCAATGAGGACGATGTGACGACCGCCGATTGGCCCGGCACGCGCTGGCCCTAAGAAATGACGAGTGACGAATGACGAGTGACGAATAAAAGGTAGGGCGCTGCATGTGCAGCGCCCGACCTCGTTCCCTATTGCAACATAACCGCGATCACTCGCGCTCGTACCTATTCGTCACTCGTCACTCATTCAGAGGGGCAGCGGCACCCCGAGGCTGCGCTCCAGATACCAGCGTCCGAGCGCGATCGCGGCCATGACGATGTAGCCGAGCAGGAGTGCGACGGAGGCGGAACCGGCAATATCGCGCGGGCGCTCGGCGCGGTTCTCCTGGCCGCGCAGCAGGGTCAGCGTCGTCAGCACCAGGAGCAGTACCACGAGGGTCGCGCCGCCCACCAGCGCCAGCGCCAGCGGCAGATAGAGCCACCCCCACCCGGAAGCGATCAACAGAAATGCGCCGTCGCACAGCGCCAGCAACGCGGCGAACTCGCGCCACCCCGCCAGGAGCGGCGCGGCGCTGAAGCGGGTCCAGAGGGTGAGATTGAGCATGTAGGCCAGCGCGATGCCGAGGGTGATGCCCATCAGCAGCCCCGTCAGCAGGCGCACGTCGTTGCGCGGCTCGTAGAGGTAGGGCAGCCCGAAGTCTTGCAGCGTCGAGTTGAGGCCATCCAGCCCCAGCAGCGCCACGAAGAGGCCGAGCGCGGCGAGGATCGTCGGCGCGGGCAACCGCACCGCGCGCCCGCGTCCGCGCGCGAACAGGAAGAGGAGGCAGACGAGCGCCCCGCCGTAGATGCCGGTCATCCGAGCGTCGAAGGGGAGATCGATACCGCCGAGGGCGTAAGAATGGCTCGGTCGCTGCGCGCAGAGGCCGTGGACGACCGCGCGAAACTTCGCCGCTGCGGGCCACGGGGCGGCGGTGAAGGCGAGGATCGTGGCCACCAGCAGCCCGAAGAACGACCAGACCGCCGGTGGCACCGCGCCGAGTCGGCGGAGCGCCACGCCGGGAAGGGACATCCGGTTATCGCTCGCCTGCATCGCTGGTCGCTTTCCCGCTGTCTGACCTTGTCGCATTCCCTCGTATCTACGTGCGTGGTGCGCCATCACGCGCGATCAACTGGCGCGACCCTCGTTCTCCGCCTCTGCCGGGGTCTGATGCGGCGGGTGCGGGTGTTCGCCGCGCGGCGGTTCGTAGCTCACCAGGGTCTCGCGGCAAAAGGTAACGGCGGCACCCAGCCGTTGATAGAGCGCCGGGGGCCACCACGCGCGCAGGCCCACCTCGCGCAGATCGAGCGTGAGGAGCCCGTCGTAGTCGCGGCGTTGGAGGGCGCGCAGGAAAGCGCGCAGCGGCAATACCCCCTCGCCGGGCGCGCGCCGGAGTTGGGCGTCGCGCGGCGGGCCGGGCAGTAGCGGTGGCGGGGTGCCGGTGCCACTCGCCGTCGGTTGCCGGAAGTCGCTGAAATGGACGTTGCGGAGGCGCACGCCCATCTGCGGCAACGGCTCGGTGATCACCCAGCCGTTGCTGGCAGCGTGGGTCGTATCGAAGGTGTAGCCGAGTTCCCATTCCTCGACGATCCGCCGCAACTGTGGGAAGTGAGCGAGCGGACCTTTCTCGGCGGCGTTGCCCGACGCATTCACGATCGTCACCGCTGCGTGGTCGCCGAGTTCCTCGGTGTAGCGTTGCAGCGTGGTAAGGTACTCGTTCAGGCTGCTTGCCGTGCGCGGGGTCGGGAGGACGACCACCCGGCACTCGGGGAGCGCCGCGGCGAAGGCGGCGAAACCGGCGATCAGCGTCGGATCGAGCGCCATATCGCCGAGCGCGCTGAGATCGAGACTGCGGACCAGCACCCCGGTCTGTGCGGCGAAGCGACAGAGGCGCGCGGGGCCACGATTGTAGAGGAGCGGTGTGAGGGCGACTTCGATACCGGTGAGGCCCAATTCGCGCGCGAACGTGAAACTCCGGCTGATCGGCAGATGCGCCAGGGCGGCGGTTGAGTATTGTAGATCCATACTGAGCTCCCGGCGCTGGGCGATGGATGGGAACACGACCAGGTCGTAAGGGGCAGCTGGCGGCGCGACGCCATGCATCGCTCGCGTAAGTGTAACATGCCCCCGCCCGGCTCGGGCGGGGGCGTCGTCCCGTTGTACCCTGGGTGTGCGGCGTGTCCGGTGCTACGAGAAACGCTCTTCCAGCCACGGATCGGCGTGGTTGTTGTAGCCGAGATTCTCCCAGAAACCGAGCGTATCCTGCGCCATGAATTCCAGCCCGCGCACCCACTTGGCGCTCTTCCAGAAATAACGCTTGGGGACGACCAGGCGTAACGGCCAGCCGTGATCCGGGGTGATATCCTCGCCATCGCGGCGGTAGCAGAGGAGCACATCGTCGTCGAGGAAGGTTTCGAGCGGCAGATTGGTGGTGTAGCCACCGTCGCAGTGCTGCATCACGAAGCGCGCTTCCGGCTGGATCTGCACGTCGCGCAGCAACTCGCGGACATGTACCCCTTCCCACTCGCTGCCGAGCAGGCTCCAGGTGGTCACGCAGTGGATGTCGGCGGTGATCTTCGTCCGGGGGAGCGCCATGAACTCCGCGTAGGTCCAGCGTTTCTCCTGATCCACCAGGCCGGAGACGCGGAAGTCCCAGGTCTGCGGGTTGAACCGGGGGACGCGACCATAGGTGAGGATCGGCCACTTCTCGGTGAGGGTCTGGCCCGGTGGGATGCGGGCCTCGATCTCGGGCGAATGACGGCGCTTACCGAAACCGCGAAACACCATCGTATGCTCCTTCATGGGCGAGACAGCAAATCGTCTTTCGGCCAACCAGGTGGTCGGCGGCATACCGTGGTAACGAGCATAATTGTAGATGAAATGTGGGCGCTGGTGCCGTATTCGGCCCATACGCACGGAGCTGAACGCGCCTTCTCCGTTGTTGGACGCGGCAATGCAGGACATAAGTACCCCGGCGAGATACTTCTACCTGTCCCTTGTGATCGGTACAATACAGAGACAGGCCACCGCCCGATCGATCGCCTCGCCTGTGCGGGGCCGAAAAGGTGTCGTTGCCGCTGGTATGAGAACAAGGTGAGCCGGTGACCGCGCTTTACCCTACCGCCGAAGCGAATATGGATCCCGGCTCGTCGGCGGAGGCTGCCGCGACGGCGGGCGACGAGCTGGCCGCGCTACGCGACGAGAATGCCGAACTGCGGACGCTCCTCGCCATCCAGCATGAGCTGGGGCACGGCCCGACGCCGAAAGAAGTCTTGCAAGAGGTGCTCGGGCAGATTCACGTCGCGCTCGGCTGCGCCCGCTCCTGTGCGCTGTTGCAAGAGGGTTTCGGCGGCCACTTCGAACCGGCGGCCACCGTCGGCCTCTCCGACGAGGCGGTCTCCATCCTGAAAGCCAGCGTGGCCGGCCCCGAATCGATCCCGGCACTCGGTCGCGCGATCGCCGTGCCGGGCCTGCTGGTGCTCTCACCGGACGAGGCGCGGGGTCTGCTCCCGCCGGCGCTGGTGCCGGTGCTGGCACAAGGGGCGCTGCTGCCGCTGCCGATCCGTGGCCTTGGCGCGGAGATCATCGGCCTGTTGCTGCTGGATTTCGCGCTGCTCCCCGACGGTTCTTCGCCGCTGACCCCGGCGCGGCTCCGCCTCGCGGGCGCGGTCGCGGGGCGGCTCTCGCTCCTCCTCGAAAATGCGGTCCTCTACGAGCAGCTGCGGCGGCGCACGATGCGCCTGGAGGCGCTGAACGAGATCGGCCTGGCGCTCGTCGCGGCGGCCAGTAGCGATCCTGCCGCACTCTTCGCACGCTTGCAGCCGCAGATGGCCGACGTGGTGCGCGGCGCGTGTTTCCTGGCGATCCTCGATGAGGCGAAGGGGCAGGGTCGGCCCGGCACCGCGATGACCGTCTGGGGCGGCCACGAGGATACGCCGATCGACACCTTCGCCGACATCTCGCTCGGCGCCGATTGCCTCTCGGTCGCGATTCGCGGCGGGCGGCGCGTGCATTACGCGAACCCCGAAGCGTTCGGCGGCGCACCGGCGCTCCCGCCCGCATTGCTGGCGCGGTTCTCCACCGGGCAGATCGGTTCGGCGGTCTACCTGCCGTTGCGGCTGCGGCGGCGCACCTTCGGCGCGCTGATCGCGATCGGGACCGCACCGCGCGCCTTCTCCAACGAGCAGATCGAATTCCTGACCACGGTCGCCGCACAGATGGCGGTGACGATCGAGCATGGGCGGCTCTACGGCGTCCTGCGCGCCAAGGGGGAGATGCGACGGCGCTTGCTCGATCAGACGATGCAGGCGCAGGAGGCCGAACGGAAAGCCCTGGTGGGCGGCGTCCTCGATGGGGCGTTGCAAGAGTTGGCCTCCTATACCTACCGCCTCGACCTCGGTATCCGCCTCTCGGAACTCGGTAAACACGAGCGTTGCCGCGAAGAATTGCGCGAGACGCGGCAGCAACTCTCCGCGCGAATCGAGGATCTGCGGACGATGATCGGCAGCCTGCGCCCCTCCAATCTGGACATCCTCGGCCTGCAATCGGTGTTGCGCGATGAACTGACCGCGTTCCAGACGCAGACCGGCATCCGGGCGACCTTCCTCGGACGATTCAAGGGACGCCTGACCGCCCCGATCGAGACGCGCGCCTATCGGAGCGCGCAGGAGCTCCTCACCAACGTGCGGCGGCACTCGAACGCCAAGACGGTCAATGTCGAGCTGCGGAATCTCGGCGACGATGTCCTCCTCAGCGTGACCGATGACGGCGACGGCTTCGACACCGCCGCCGCCCTCCAGCGCGACGCCGGGATGGGGCTGCATGGCATCCGCGAGGGAGCCGAGATCCTCGGCGGCGATGTCCATGTGCAGAGTCGCCCCGGCACCGGCACGCGCGTGGAGATCATCTTCCCCCGCATCCTGCGCGAGCAAGGGGAAGGGGAAGCGGTACGATGAGAGAGCAAGCTGCCCACCATGCAGGGGCGAGCGGCGCTGGATCGGGGGGAAGCGTGAGCGATCAGAGGGCCGGGCGGGCGGTGCTGCCGACGATGACGCCCGCCGATACGCTGGCGGCGGTGCCGACCGCCGACCATATCGCCACCGCGCGCGATGTCGCGGAGATTTACCGCCGTGGGAGCGCGGCGCTGGCCGCGTGCCTGGGGGCGGCGAGTTGCTTCATCTTCGACCGCGATGAGTACGGGCAGTTCGATCTGGCCTATCGCCTCGATGACCCCGCTCGGCCCGCGCCGAAGACCGATCCGCTGACCACCGCCGAGCAAATTCAAGGCTGGTGGCTGACGCTGGTGCAGGCGAGCGGCCCGCCGACTACCGCGCGCCCACTCCCCTATCCGAATCAGCCGGGTGCGTTCGTGATCCCCCTGGTGGCCGACACGGCGCTGCACGGCACGGTCTTCCTGCGCGATTGCTCCCGCGCGCAGGATCCGCTGGCGGCCCGCGAGGCGATCTCGCTGGCGACGACGATGGCGCTGACGCTGCACTTGGCCGTGCAGCGGGCGCAGTTGCAGAAGGCGGTCCTGCCCGAACAGGTGGAAGAGGCGATCACGCAGGAGCGGCGGCGGATCGCGCGCGAGATTCACGATGGGGTGGCGCAGAGCCTCGCGTATCTGAACCTGAAGACGGAACTGCTCGATCGGTTGGTGACCCGCGATCCGGCGGCGGCACGCGAGCAGGCGGCGATGATCCGGCAGATGCTGCAATCGGCGATGGCGGAGTTGCGGCGCTGCATCGGGGATCTGCGTCGCCCGGCCTCGGGGCAGGGGGCGGCGATCACGGCGCAACTCCGTACCCTCGCCAGTTCGCTGAGCGAGATGCCGAACCTCCATCTGGCGCTCCAGGAGGTGAGCGGCGCGCGCCTCGCGCCGGATGTCGAGCGGACGGTCCTCGGGATCGTGCGTGAGGCGTTGCAGAACATCCGCAAGCATGCCGACGCCAAGACGGTGCAGGTGGAGGTCACGCGCGAGGGGGAGGCGCTGCGGGTGCTTGTCGTCGATGACGGGCAGGGGTTCCAGCCGGACCAGCAGCAGGCGGACCCCGGCCAACATTTCGGCCTGCTCCAGATGCGCGAACTGGCGCAAGAACTGGGGGGGGATCTGGCGATCGCCTCGCAGCCCGGAGCCGGGACGCGCGTCGAGGCGCTGATTCCGGTCAACGCACCGCCAGCAGGCAAGCAGGTACAGAGGATGCGCTCGGACTAGCGCAAGAGCGTGAATGGGAATACGGCAGCGTTCCCGTCGGATGACCCGCGCGGGCAGAGAGAAGGACGATAATGGCAACGGCAGGAGTGATCGGTATGGCGCTACCATTCATGAACGAGTCAACACCGATGGCGAGCCCGGCCCCGAGCCCGGTTGCGGGGCAAAAGATCCGGGTGCTCCTCGCCGACGACCACGCGCTCTTCCGCCAGGGGTTGCGGCAGTTGCTCGAACTGGAGGACGATATCGAGGTCGTGGGGGATGCCTCCGACGGCCACGAGGCGCAGTTGCTGGTCCGCCAGCTCAGGCCCGATGTGGTACTGATGGACATCAACATGCCCGATGTCGATGGCATCACCGCCACCCGCTCGATCCTGAGCGAGTTCCCGCGCACCAGCATCGTGATCCTGACGATGTACCGCGAGGACGACTATGCGTTCCAGGCGGTGCGCGCGGGCGCGCGCGGTTACTTGCTGAAGAATGCGGGATCGCAAGATGTGGTGCGCGCGGTGCGGGTCACCAGCCAGGGCGCGTCGATGATCGACCCGACGCTGGTGCCGAGCCTGCTGCGCGAGTTCCACCGGCTGGTCAACAATCCCGGCACGCCGAAGGTGGAGCGCCTGAACGACCGCGAGATGACGCTGCTGCGGATGCTGGTCGATGGTAAGAGCAACAAGGAGATCGCCAACGAGCTCGACCTGGCGGAGAGCACGGTGAAGAACAACCTCTCGCTCCTCTTCCAGAAGCTCGGCGCGCGCGACCGCACACAGGCCGCCGTCTACGCCATCGCGCGCGGGCTGCTGCCGAAGCCGGAGTAAGCGCCACGCCACGATCGCGATGCCGACGCGCGTCGCGGGCACGACCGCCGCTACAAGCAGACATATTCCGATCGTGCTGATGAAGTAGGGCGGGGCGAGTAAGAATACTCGCCCCGCACCACTTGTCGTATGGCCACCGGCACGCACCGGGATTACTGCGCCTCGCGGATCTCGCGGCCCTGGCTCATGCGGGCCTTGCGATAGTCGCGATTGAGGAGCCCGATCACATCGAGCGGGATCCCCTTCGGACAGACGACCGAGCACTCACCGATGTTGGTGCAGTTGCCGAAGAGTTCGGCCTCCATCTGCTCCACCATGCTGATGGCGCGGGTGTAGCGCTCCGGCTGGCCCTGCGGCAGCACGGCGAGGTGCGCGACCTTGGCGGCGGTGAAAAGCATCGCGGAGGCGTTCGGGCACTGCGCCACGCACGCGCCGCAGCCGATGCACGCGGCGGCCTCGAAGGCGAAGTCCGCGTCCGGCTTCGGGATCTGGATCGCGTTGGCGTCCGGCGCGCTCCCGGTCGGCGCGGTGATGTAGCCGCCCGCCTGGATGATCCGATCGAAGGCGCCCCGATCGACCACCAGATCCTTGATCACCGGGAAAGCGCGCGAGCGCCACGGCTCGATGGTGATCTCATCGCCATCGCGGAACGAGCGCATGTGCAACTGGCAGGCGGTCGTCTCGCGCAATGGGCCGTGCGCGATCCCGCCGATCATCATCCCACAGGAGCCGCAGATCCCCTCGCGGCAGTCGTGCTCGAAGGCGATCGGTTCCCCGCCCTGGTCGATGATCTCCTCGTTCACCACATCGAGCATCTCCAGGAACGACATGTCCGGGCTGATACTCGCGGTCTTGTAGGTGACCATCTTGCCGGGCGTCCGGGCATTCTTCTGTCGCCAGACGTTGAGTGTCAGCCGCATCGTCTCTGGGGCCGTCCGCTGCGGATCGACGAACCGGTCGGTGGTATCGCGCTGGCGCTTTCGCAAGCCCATCATTACTTGTAGCTCCGCTGCGAGGGGTGGACGTACTCGAATTCCAACGGTTCTTTGTGCAGCGTCGGCGCGTTGCCGACGCCGTTGTACTGCCAGGCGGCGACGTAGGAGAAGTGCTCGTCATCGCGCAACGCCTCGCCATCGGGCGTCTGGCTCTCCTCACGGAAGTGCCCGCCGCACGACTCGGTGCGATGCAGCGCATCGATGCAGAGCAGTTCGGCCAATTCGATGAAGTCGGCGACGCGCCCCGCGCGCTCCAGACTCGAATTCAACTCATCCACGTCGCCCGGAACATTAAGGTTCTCCCAGAACTCGGCGCGGATCTCCGGGATACGCGAGAGGGCGTGGCGCAGGCTCGTGTCGGTGCGCTCCATGCCGCAGTCGTCCCACATCAGCTTGCCGAGTTCGCGGTGGAACGAATCGGGCGAGCGGTTCCCCTTAATCGAGAGGAGGCGCTGCGTGCGCTGCGCGACCTCGTTCTCGGCCTCCTTGAAGGCCGGGTTGCTGGTGTCGTACTGCCCCGGCTTCACCCCCGCGAGGTAGTTGCCGATCGTGTAGGGGAGGACGAAGTAGCCGTCCGCCAGCCCTTGCATCAGGGCCGACGCGCCCAGTCGGTTCGCGCCGTGATCGGAGAAGTTTGCCTCGCCGAGGACGAAGAGGCCGGGGATGGTGCTCTGGAGGTTGTAATCGACCCACAGGCCACCCATAACATAGTGGATGGCGGGGTAGATCCGCATCGGCACCGTATACGGATCCTCGTCGGTGATCCGCTGGTACATATCGAAGAGATTGCCGTAGCGCTCGGCGACTATCCTGCGCCCCAGACGCTTGATGGCATCCGTGAAGTCGAGATAGACGCCCAGCCCGCCGGGTCCGACACCGCGCCCCTCGTCGCAGACCGCTTTCGCGTTGCGGGAGGCGACATCGCGCGGGACGAGATTCCCGAAGCTCGGGTAGCGGCGCTCCAGGTAATAGTCCCGCTCCTCCTCCGGGACCTGATCGGGGCTGCGATCATCGCCCGCCTTCAGCGGCACCCAGATGCGCCCGTCGTTGCGGAGCGATTCGCTCATCAGCGTCAGCTTCGATTGATAGTCGCCCGAGACGGGGATGCAGGTCGGGTGGATCTGGGTATAGCAAGGATTCGCCATCAGCGCGCCGCGCTTGTGCGCGCGCCATGCGGCGGTGACGTTGCAGCCCTTCGCGTTCGTCGAGAGGTAGTAGACGTTGCCGTACCCGCCCGAGGCGAGGACGACCGCATCGCCGAAGCGCGACACCACCTGGCCGGTCACCATGTCGCGGGTGATGATGCCGCGCGCCACGCCATCGATCACCACCAGGTCGAGCATCTCGGTGCGCGGGTGCATCTTCACTTTGCCGAGGCCGATCTGGTTGCTGAGCGCCTGATACGCCCCGATCAGGAGTTGCTGGCCGGTCTGCCCGCGCGCGTAGAAGGTGCGCGACACCTGTGCGCCGCCGAACGAGCGATTATCGAGCAGCCCGCCGTACTCGCGCGCGAATGGCACGCCCTGCGCGACGCACTGGTCGATGATATTCACCGATACCTGCGCGAGGCGGTAGACATTCGACTCGCGGGAGCGGAAGTCGCCGCCCTTCACCGTATCGTAGAAGAGACGATAGACGCTATCGCCGTCGTTGCGATAGTTCTTGGCGGCGTTGATACCGCCCTGCGCCGCGATGCTGTGCGCGCGGCGCGGGGAATCCTGATAGCAGAAGCACTCGACGTTGTAGCCGAGTTCGGCGAGCGACGCCGATGCCGACGCCCCGGCCAGCCCCGAGCCGACCACGAGGACCGTGTAGCGCCGCTTGTTCGCCGGGTTGACGAGCTTCATGTCGAACTTGTGCCGCTCCCAGCGATCCTGGATCGGTCCGTCGGGGACACCGGAGTGCAACATGGAATCGTCCGGCGACTCGTTCCAATACGCGGTCTCGGTGGCCGACTTGCCAGGCGCGATGTCGATAGCCATGCTGCTCCCGCTCCTTTAGCTGACGATGCCCGTGAAGACCGCGACCGGCACGGTGACGCTGGCGATGACGAATAGAATCGCCAGGAAGAGCGCCCCCCCACGGATCAGGCGATCGTTCCCCCGCGTGCGATAACCGAGTGTCTGGAAGAGGCTCCAGGCTCCGTGATAGAGGTGGAAGCCGGTCGCCAGCATGGCGACGATGTAGAAAAGGGTGACGTACCAGAGTTGGAAGAGGGCGACGACATTATGGTAGACATCGCCCTCGATGAAACTCGGGTGCAGCAGGCCCCATGTCAGATTGGCGAGGTGGATGACGATGAAGAGGAGGATGATCACGCCACCGGCGCGCATCGTCCGCGACGCCCAGGTCGCGCGCGGATCCTTGCGCGCGACGTAGCCGATCGGGCGACTCGCGCGGCTCTGCTGCCATAATTGTACTGCGGCGACCACATGCAAGACCACGGAGGCGATCAGGACCAGCCGTATCAGCCAGAGGAGCTGCGAACTCACGAAGAAGGGCGCGCCGATGACGCGCAGGAACGAGCCGTACTCATTGAACTTCTGGCTCCCCTCGAAGACGTGGAGGTTGCCCCAGATATGCCCGATCAGGAAAAGGATGCCGATCGTGCCGGTGACTGCCATGATCGTTTTCTTGCCGATCGACGTGCGATACGCGCGTACGATCGGTGCTGCTGTTACCGCCATTATTCTCCTCCGCTACGGCTTGCTGCCGCGCCCCCCCTGACATGCGATCTACCGAAAATGTACCATTACTTGCGCCCTTTTGCAGATGCTGTGCAGCCGGTCCGCAAGGCGCGTTCGAGCAGGTATCAGGGCATACAGCGGCCTCCTGGATCGCACGTGCAGGACGCTCCAATGTTCTTCATATATCGTACCACTTATGGTCGCGCTCTTTACGGCGAATAGTACCAATAAGCGGGGATTGTCGCTCTGACCGCCCGCCCTCAGTAGAGGCCCGCGAGCGATGTCGTCGGCGGGAGTGTCCCGGCACCGCACCACGCACGACGGGGGTGGTCGTGGTGCGGCGTGGCGTGTGGCAAAAAGAGCCGAGATTCCGCGATGTATAGCCGGGGGGAAGCGGCGAAGAATCCGCTATCATGGTCCACTTCGGTGTGGTAGCGCGCTGAGCCGTATCGAGCATGGTGCCGATTTGCTCGTCGTCGCTGACGACAGGTGTGCCGGTCAAATCGGCGGTCGAATGTCACAAATGCGCGTTTTGACCGCGATGCGCGCTCCGGGTTGAATGCCGAATTTCGGTCGGCGTGCGGGGCGTGTTCTGCCTCGCACGCCGACCAGCGCGAGCCTGGGTCACGCTGTCGCGCCCGCGCCGCAGGTTACCGCTCGTAGGGCTCGCCCGCCTCGTCGTCATCGTCGGCTGGCTCGGTCATGGGACGGAGGACCGGCACTTGCTCGTCCGCCGACTCGCCCGCCGCACCCCGATCCGAGTCGCCCGCCGGTTCGGCATCGCCGATCGGTTCGATCGCTTCCGTGATGTTCCGCTTCTCGTCTTGCGTCATCGTCGCCGCCCTTCATCCATGTTCTTGTCGCTTCCCTGGCACTTCCCATGAAAGTATACCCGTTCCGCTCAGCACTCAGTGCGAAGAAGCGGGACTACGGGCCACTTTCGGGCGGTCGTATGCCATCCGGTCGATGCTGTTGCTCTGCGTCGTGCCTCCGATTAATGTATGGGGAAGGCGATACGCGATCAGGGGCGATATCACTCCTCGTGGCCTCGGGTGGTGCTCAGCGCCCGACCGCGCGCGTGGCGTTGGCGATCCCCGCGCCGTAGAAGCTGTTGTGCGCGGTGTCGCCGTCGCAGCGGGCGGCGTAGGTGGCGGCGTTCGACCCGGAGATACCGGGATAAGTGTACGGGC
>JAABUH010000195.1_pt1 | contig 93722 bp, 119 predicted proteins | sample 5559121 | NCBI WGS metagenome assembly JAABUH01 (sample SAMN10711871, study PRJNA513364) | rock metagenome | isolation source: Antarctica rocks | place: Antarctica: Victoria Land, Battleship Promontory nord | collected 2015-12-28
GGCGATGCAGAATACGTGGCGCTCGCTCAAGCTGCTCGGGAGTTGATGTGGTTACGATCGATCATGAGCGAGCTTGGGTTTGCTCCTGGCAAGCCCATCACCCTTTATGGCGATAATCAAGCATCGATCTCAATCGCTAAGAACCCAGTGGGGCACACACGGGCGAAACAGATCGACATCCGATTTCACTATCTAAGGGAGCTTGTTGAGCGAGGAGCAATCTCAATTGAATATATCGCTACCACAGCAATGCTGGCTGATGGTCTGACAAAACCCCTTGCACCGGTTGCATTTGCTCGATTCATTGCCATGCTTGGACTCAGTAAGACGCCGGATCGCTCGATGGCTGCGATGGTCAGCCTGGCTATGATATCGTGCGACATCATTGCGGAGTCAGAGATTGCTCCACACGACATCATTGATTATTGCTCAGCAATGACATCGGATGACATCGTTGGGGAGCACTCGATGACATCGTCTCACTCAATCCAAAGGGATATAAGGAGGCCACATTTGCTTGAATCGTCTTCATCCTATTCATCTTCCCCTCGGACATCTTGCTCAACCTCGCTTAACAAGGACAACTGCAAGGAACAGGTACTCGAGCCTCGTCTCGACTTCACAGGGGACACCTCGAGCGATGAGTCGGTGTCGGTTGACCGCGGATCGGGATCGATCGATAACGCGCACTCAGTAAGCGCAGCGCTCGACGCGCTCAATAGGGCGATCCTCTCAGCGGAGAAGCACCTCAAGGAGCTCAAAGCCGCTCGAAATGCGCTCATTGCCTCGACCTTCAATCACTCACATGACAAGAATACCTCGAGCAACTGAGCGAATCGGACGGATCAGAGATCTCCAGTGTCTTCAACCTTGGCGGACCTTTTGCTCTCCCTCACACCTGATCGCTTGTCGCCCCTCGCTTCACCTCGAGTGGGAGTGTTGGAAGGCTCGGATAAGCTCGCGTCGAGTCGCGTTCATTCATTGTTAGGAAACCTGTCACTTCGTTTTTTCATCTTATGCATTCATCATAATCTACAACAGAAGGGACACCTCAGCAGGGCATGCATCTCTTACCCTATCTGAACGATCCCTCGCAACGCTTGATCCCGTAAACTAAGACGCTCAATCTCCCCTACATGCTCGTCGCATCATATTCATACTCCCTGGGTCATACACTCAAAATCCTGCCCCTCATCGACAATGTACGTACCACCATCCCTCAATGAAAGCTATGGAATCCTCGTACCCCACCTCCCTGAATGAATGCACAGCCCCGAGCCATCTTTCGATACAAAGCTTCCGTGGCGCTTCGTACGGACTTCATGAGGTACTTCAGCTTTTCCTTCAAGGCCGGCCCAAAGCTCGATATGCCGCTTGATGTGGCGGAATCCCCTCGCGCTTCTCAAAAGCGAGGAGCTGAAACTTCAGATCCCCGACGAGATCGGTCACGAGTGATGTAGCACTTTCGCAGTTGCTGCTCGCTCGGAAGCCGTTCAGGACAGTATCCAGTCTCTTCTGCGTTTCAGTGGAGAATGTCGAAGCTCTCACCTCGTCGATACTGTCAAGGGCTGAGGATGACATCCGATGAGAACGGGGAACGAGACGACTTCGTACTGATGAGGGCCCGACTTCCTGCTTTGCTTGCGTGCTTTCGATCCGGTATGAGCCCGATAAGTGGCAAATGCGTACTTGACTGGATGATAGTAAGAATGGCATGTCAGCAGCTGCAGGTGATGGTCTGACGACCACTTTATCGTCTACTTCTGGACTGATTCCGCGTGTCAGTGATGAAATGTATGACGGGTTCTTGCATAACTCAGCCGGGTCTAAGGATCTAGCTACAAGTGTTGGGAGGTAAACTGTTGTGGACACGATGGCTGACGGGACGCATGTCCGACGCAGATCTAAGACTATATCTAAGACTGAGTGTACTAAGAATATTAACGAGTGCGGCGCTGGACTAGGAAAGACAGAAAATTATCGTTTGAGAGAACGATGATATTCGGCTAGAAGCTCCTGTATATCTAACAGATCTAGAGAGTGTCAACTCGCCCACATGCCCACCCACGATCCTTTCAACCCAAGGCTCTGCTCTGCAGCTTTCGCCAATTGCTTCATCCTGTCCTTCTGTTCGTCTGGGGTATACTGGTCAATGTAGTAATCGAGGTCATGAAACTTCCTCTCACGTTCTGTCGAGTCAAGATCTCGGGATGTTCAGGTCCTTGACGTCTTCACGTACCATCGTATTCATCACTCTAGCCTAGCTAGAGCGTTCAACTGGCCATCAAATTCCCTACTAGTTACGACTGAGACGATCGTGCTACTCCCGTAATTGACCCTCTACGTATTTTGGTGAGCACAGGCTGAGGTGTCCCCTGGTGAGCTTTGTCTTTACCTGATCGGATGAATCGAGGTCATCGCTGCTCGTGACATTGCTCGACTTGCTGCGAATACTGGGCATGTATTTATCTTTCGACATGATCAGACAGTGAGGTTTCGGTAATTGATTAGGCAATCGAATGGGGTGGGAGGATTGAAATGACATTTGATCCATGTCCACCGAATTATCGGCGCGCTCTGGGTCAGCACCGCTTTCAACGATGAAAGGTACGACATCTTTGCGTCCTCAACTGAGGCCGGCGCGATGCCAGTAACAGCATCAAGGACATATCCGACCGGTCGAAAACTGGGACTTATCGATTCGTCGGAGTCGTGAAGCTCACCAAAGATTGCGGTGGACACGATGGATGACGGGAGGCTGAGATCGGCCTAGTACCGAGAAGTAGGTAGCCTTGCTGTACTAGGAGAGTGCGGAGCTAGATAAGGGCAATGGACTGGGAATGACAGACGACCATCCATTCTAACGAAGAGGGGGATTCGTCCGCTGGCAGCTCTTATAAGTCGGGGCGTCTGCCCAGTGTAGTCCGTGCGTCCCGACAAGGTAAGTATCCCCGGCCCAAGCAGTTCTGGGAAAAACACGACAACTCCAATCGGGATGTGGCAAGCATCCGGTCCGCGCCATATCAACTAGATCTCGCCTAACCCACCCACATTGGAGCAAGATAACCCTGACAGCACACATTTATGTATACATCTCAGTCCTAAACCAACTTCATCATCAAACAGCTCATGTATTCCCCCTAGTGCCTATCCGTATCCAGACCACACATCGCTCAGGCCCCATCTAAATGGAGCAGCTCTCCTCGACTAGTATCCTGTGGAATCAGATCTGCGCAATCATCAGAACTGCACAGTGTCAATGTCTCACCTGTCAAGTCGATGCCCGGCCAACTCAAAGTTTACCTTTGCATCCCTCACCAATCCACCCACCCTCTCCCTCTCCTTACCGCGGGGGATGGACTGGAGGATGTGGAACTCGATGTTGACGAACTGGCCATCGCGCGCTTTCGGAGAATAATCTTGTGACTTGAGCCGGTTCACAGTGTCAAGTACGTTTGATGAGGTTTTGGCCGATGTACTGGCAGCCTTGAATTCCTGGTACAGGGTGTCCAACTTTGTGCGAGTTTCGTCTGAAACATTGAACGTCCTTTCCTTGCTCGAACTGCTCAGAAAGCTCGACCCCGAACTTGGCGGATTCGAACTTCGCGGGCTCGAACCTTGCCCGCTTTGCAAGTCGGTGGATTGAGACCGTGACGTCTCGGGATTGGAGTTGGCAGAATAAAAGCTGTCGTCACTTGAGTAGGCTCTCACGACCTCTCTCAATGGGCTTGATTTCTTTGGCTTGCGGTCCCGACGCTGCATGATCTGAAAGTGAGGTCTGGTTGATGATTGGATAAGCTGTGGTGTCAAGTGACGATCGACATGAAAACTGGTTGCCTGTTCACTTTCTTATCAGTCAGATACTGGACTAAGCTCCGCTTATCAACGATGAAAGGTACGTCGGCGTCTTTCGTTCCCAGCTACAATAACCTCATCATTACATCCGGCCGGTGAAGCGCAGGCGCTTATCGACTTACCGGTAGAGTTGTAAAGATCGTCCGTATCAGACTTTTATAAGGGGGAACAGGTCGCCAGTTGTTGTGCGAGCGAGATCTTCTCTTTGAGCGCTTCCACTAGATGAGATGCTTCCTCAACCACTCTCTGAACGCCACGCACTCCTCCGCAGGTTCCTCATCGAACGCATGGTCGATCCCGTCTTTAACCTCCACTTCCAACACCCCCTCGGTCCGTTTCAACGCTTCCACGGTTTTAGGGAACGGCTGAACAGCTGTATCCGCCGTCCCGTAAACCAAGTAGATTGGTGGTCGAGGCTTCTTTAGCAGACCTAGGCGATGCGAAATCGAGAGTGTCCGGGGTTCGGGTCGGAAACCGTCCAGACCGTGACCAACAGATTTCTGTTTCATGAAGAGGAGAGAGGGGAAGAGAGCATGTTGGAGCATGTACGAGTAGAGGACGGATCGGGCTCCGCCTGAAACTGATGTGGCGACTGGTGCAGCTTTGAGGTCGAGGTGAGGTTTCGCTTGTTCGTGCGTCACTCTGCGAGGAGTCAGTCAGAGATACCTTGTGAATTGGTACTCACGGCGAGTTCCTCCAAGGCACATGGTCCAGCTTGATTGCCCAGAACTCGTCGGTCAGATCGGTGATCGGGTAGAACGGCGCAATGCACCTGATCCCTTCATCGCCTCTGTACCCGCCAACCTCCTCATCCGAAACGTTCCTCGGCATTTCGATCCCAGCGATCAAGGCGAGGTAACCTCCGGCTGATCCACCAGACAAGCATATCCTGGACGTATCGATTCGATGCGTCGAGCCAAGTCGATCATTCAGTTTCCTCCGTACGAAGCTGAGAAGGGCTGTGACGTCGTCCAGTATGTCAAGGATGGGGACCTGTGGGGCGAGTCGGTAGTTTGGCGAGATTACCGCGACGCCCTCTCCGTTATAGTCGTGAGCGGGTAGTCGCCGGAAATGAGGCGGCAGGTTCTCCTTGTTCCCCTGGAGCAGACCGCCGCCATGGAACCAGATAACAAGGGGATGACCTGATGAGCCACAGGGTGTTGACGGGAGATAGAGGTCAAGCTCGATTTCAAGGGGAAGGGAATCGAATGTTGCGGCCGGAAGGGTACGATAAGTCACCGTCATTGTCGGTAAAGGTATATCCAGATGAGCGTTGGCAGATATCGTCGGCTTCGACGAGCTGAAGCCTGGCTCATCCGATGGTTGTCCGAGGAGATTGCATCCTTCGGTATCGATCTTGCCATTGCTCGCTATGCTGCCAGTGACGGCTCGCAATCTCTTATTACCAGAGAGAAACAATGCGGCTAGTTCTGGCAGATCCTTCTCGCCTAATTCCACCCCATCAACATCGATCGCCCCATCGAGTTGATTCGCTTCGAGGTTGAGCACTCTCAGAGCTTTCAGTCTCGCCAAGGACTTGAGCTCGTCATTCCGAAGCTTATTGTAACCCAGGTTCAGACTCCTCAGGACCGGTAAGACCGGTTTCGGACCTTTATTCGTGGCCGCTCGAGAGATTGCGGTGGTGAGGAAGCCGGCTCCGTAAGTCAGACCTTCATCGGAAGGGGGTATAGGCGAGGAGAAGTCGAGGGTTGTTATGGAGTTATGGGAGAGGTTTAGGACTTCCAGATCGGGTAGAAGGAGAAGGGCGGGAGGTATGGTGGCGAGGCCGTTATGTCTATACGAGAATGTCAGCTCCACCCAGCTTCGCAGACGCTCCAGCGTACGTACGAAAGATCGATCGTGGTAAGTCTGAGCAGGTCGGCGAAACTATTCGGTAACCCGCTCAGCTGATTTGCTCTCAACTGTTCGGGCCTCAGTATTAGTGAAGACCTGTAACATCAAAATCCACTCACGTCGATACTCTTTAACCCTCCGAAAGCGCCGACCTCAACGTCCAACTCCCTGATCTCGTTCTCCAAGGCTTTGAAACCCGTCAGTTCTTCAGGTTCGACCCATTCCTCCCTCTTCGTTTCCCGACTCCCAAACGGGTTACCTGATTCGTCGGTGATTGTGAGTTGAGACTTGAACGATCCCGCTACGCCTTCTTCATCTAGTCCAGGTTGTGATTGAGACGGATGCGAGAGGGAATTGGCGTCGAGACCTAGGAGGTCGGTATACACTTGGACCGGGATACGTTGTAGCGAGAATGACGAGATATCGAGCTTGCCTACACCTTTATCAGCTTTCAACCAAGCGATGGAAATTGACTGACCGGATCTAGCTGCTCGCTTGACCTGACTGGATACAGTCCGATCCTCCAAAAGTCCATCTCCACCAGCTGACCCGACAGGCGGGTTACCCTTTCTTGAGGATGAGGCGGGGTTGGCTTGTGACGCGCCGCGTCTCGCTGCAACCTGATCACGAACGCCTGGAGGCATGATTGAGATGTAATTGGGATCCTACAGCAGTAAGAACGGGATTTGGGGTGCGTATAGTGGTGTAAAAAGAAGAACGACGGTCTTGTGCAATCTGGGCAAGTTTCTCAACCCTGGTGGTCAGACCAGGTGGAGGTGTTTGACCACTTCGCATATGTCCGAGGCCCGCCATAGTTTTTATCTCTCTAATATGCAACTCGAAATCAGCTAGCTGTAGCGAGAACTTCACCAGACATAACCAATGGAAGGGTCTGCTTTGAGAGACGGCCCCCGAAAAAGGAAGACTTTCGACGTGCCTTCACGGCTTGATCGGCGTTCCTCATCCACACACTGACGAGGTGATGAAGGGGAAAGAAGCTCGAACGGGTGCTCCATATACAAAAACGCCCTAAACTCGCATCACTCTTCCACTATCCTTTCACTCATGGTATCTTGTGTGAGGTCCTAGCGGATCGCTTGCTTTACTCACTCCTCTTGGATGTCTGACCTCTCCAAGCTTACCGAACGGATCACGACCTCTCGACCCGCTCTCATCCGCGTAATTACTTATCTCCTCGATGATCTCCGCAAATCTCGCTCGACACCCTCCCTACCAATATCATCAGCGAGTTGTCTGAACCAGTGAAATACACAACGTCTTGCGTAGAAAGCTAATGTGCCTCGCTAGGCCTCATCTAGCTCCCTCACCATCTCCAAGGTCATTCACGCCCAATACCGGAGTAAGCGGAAACGATCCATCACCCATTACGACGGTATCCCAATCATCTTGATCGATCCACCCAGTCCACCGGAAAAGGGATGCAGGCAGGTGGTCACTCGCAAGAAGGTTATCCAGCTGGATCGAGCTATGAGTAGGATGAGCACGGAAGAATCAAGTAGCGGGACAAGCGACTCGGCATGTTCCTTTCCCTCAGTCTACTTTACACCATGTTGATCCAAGAGATAGACGATGGAGACAGATGGCGAAGATAGTGACGACGACGACGACGACATGGTGATCATGCTCTGACATCCGACGTTCGACAATCATGCATGTATCTGCCAACCTCAAGGAACCCTATGCCGTTTCCCTTCCCTCCCAGTATCCCCTTTCTCCCGATCCCTCTTGTCCCGCCGTGGTGCTTCTTCCGCCGATGCAGGACTAGGCAACGGTCCCTCCTCGCTCATCGGCCATACCATCTCCTGACTCTGTTGCTCACCAAACATCGTTCCGAGATTTTGATTGTACCCTCTCGATTGAGCCTGTCCCTTCGGTTGGCCATGTCCAACTTCCGGCCATTCGAAAGGTAGTTCCGATTGCAGCGTGGAAGTTTCTGTGCTGGCCATCCCACCACCGAATAGCTGATCGAGTGGAGACTTGTCTTCCACGGGTATACCCAATTCCGCAAGCTGTTGTCTTTGCCGTTCTAGCAATGCTCTCTGTTGCCGATGATGGTTCTGCTGTAACTGGTACTCCGCATATCGTGACAGTAAGTTCGGGTCCCACTGCATGTTATTCGGTAAGAGAGGTTGAGGTTGAGGAGTCGGTGTGAAGAAGCTGTGGTGGTTGTAGTTGGCTGGTGGGAAATTGTGAATCTGTTGATAAGGGTTTTGCGGGTTCTCCATGCGGTATGACTGGGAGCGGGGGACGCAAGGGACTTGGTGAATGTTTGCGGGTTGAGGGTAGGGGTACATCCCGTTTGTAGGTGGGTGGGGTGGATGAGGGGATGCAGAGGATTGAGGGAGGTTGTGGAGGTTCAAAGTGTATGTTAACCCGGCCATCCCCTGGACAAATCAGCAATACAACCTCGGCATCCAAAGGGAGACATACCGTAGATGACGATGGTGCTCTCTGTCTAGACCTCTCCCGGCCACCATCTGCGCCGTGTCCGAGCATACTCTCCGTAATCGGCTTCTCCTCCCCAACCTCCTCACTCTCGCTACTTGAATCCCCACTCGAATCCTCCACCATCCCTTCACCGACCTCCCTCTTCTCCTCCCTCCCCTTGCCCTTGGCCTTCCCTTTCCTCTCCGCAACAGCTCTCGCCAACTCCGCCCGACTAGTCATATGCGGCTTGAATGTCTCCTTCCCTTTCAAACTCTTCGGTGGAGCGCCAATCATCCCACTCGGAAGCTTTGACGAAGATCCACGTCGTGAAGGAAGGTCATCCTCCTCATCATCATCTTCTTCCTCCGCTAAAGCCATCGCAGCGAACTCCGGCGCTCGACGTCGTTCAATCACTCCTTCGTACTGCTCCCAATCAACTCACGAGGCTGAGTAACGGGTGAGAGACACTCACATCGAGATACCGATCAATCTCCACATCCAACTCCTTACTCGAGAACTCGTAGGGCTTCCCATTCGAAGAAAAGATCATGATCGAAACGTCGGCACCACAAAGGACCGATAATTCCCATGCTTTCTTCATCAAACCTGCTTTTCGCTATCAAAAGGGCCAAGGAATCGTCAGTCAAAGGATTTTGAGGTTGAAAAAGAGAGTGAGAGAGGGTCCGAACAAACCTTGAGGAAAGTGACGTTCCGATTGCGCTCATCCTGAGCTCCGTATTAGCGATTTGTATATGAGGAGTGTGTAGAGAGGCTCACAACAAGCGGTCGAATCTCGATCTTCTTGCGTCCCATCTTGAGAGATGATCTTCGCGTCGTGATGGCAGCTACGCGCGATTCCGACCTGAGGGGCGGAAGGAAGGAAGGAGGGAAGGAAAGGAAGAAAGGTGAAGAGGACGAGCGGATGATGTTGTTCCGCGACTCAAATGTTGAAAAGAATTGCCTCGGTCACACCCGTACCACCTGCTGATAAGATGTTCTGATCACCCTTCGACAAGTTGCGGGGAAAGTGCGGTCCGGTTAGGATCGTCAACTACCAATAAGTTACGTGAAACCTGCCAAATCTGGTAGTGCCGAAACTGTATAACCTGATTACTCTGCCGTTCGGCATTGCGATACGAGTAGAATAATGCCTCAACCATGCATATGCTCTGTGATAGAATGAGTCTAAGATGGGATGCTAGGTGCTGTTGCTGCTCTTCTGGCCATTTGATAGTTCTCGAATCCTTGTGATTTCTGGATGACATCTTCCGGTGCGTCTGGGATCGCGTGCCCTTTGTCGTTCCGCCGTGCCCTGCACCGCAACCTCTCAGCTCAGGCAGAATCTGGCGACTAAAGGGACCCACCTGAAGAAAGTATAGCTCAGAACCACATCGTCCAGTCCATCCAGCTGAGGTTCGTCGATGATGTCCCGATCGATAAAGAAGAACACCGGCAAGTCTACCTCCTCCCCGGCCCTGATCTTCTGTTCCTCAAAGCAAAAGCATTCTACTTTGGCAAAATACGGAGCGATCTACCCCCATTCCCCATCAGCTTTTTCGTCCTCGCCATACCAGGGCTCGACTTGACCCACCTTCTCCGGAGTCATGTTGTACGTCGCGATCCCAATCAAATCCTTATGCCCAACATTCTTCGCCTTATAAAAAGCCAAAGCCGTCTCCCCAGGTAAAACCCTCACGCTCCTCTGTTGAGGTTCAAAAGACCAAGGTAAAGTATCACTGGCGGTCGCTTCGAAATGTACAGTGATCTTCTTCCGTTGTTCGGATTCGGGTGTGGTGTATAGACGATCGGGAGAGAAACGGGCAGAGTCGGTGTTTGGGATACCTCCGAAACCAGTGGCTGAGCAGAAGGCTCGGTAGAGTGGGACTGAAGCATAGGTGATTCCGAGGGATAGGATGATCTATGATGCATCACTTGAATGCCGACCTTTGAAGCTTGAAGGAGGGACATACCGCTCCAGCAGAATACATGAAGATACTTCGACTTTTGTGCGCCCGTTCAGCGTAATGTTTCTGCCTACTCAACTCCATCGATAGACGAGCTTTAATAAATGCATTCCGGGGAACTGCGATATCGGACTCGACACCCATAGCTTCGTTCCGAGGTAAGGATGTGGAAGCATGTCGTGATGGAACGGATCGAGGCAATCGGGTGGCTCGGAAAGCATGACGTGATGAACAGGTTGGACATGACTGGTTGTGAATTAGCGATAATCGAACAACTCAGCTACTCACCAGTCTTTTCGCTATACTACTGACTGCTGTCGTTGTAGAAGCCATTCTGCGTGTCAAGGTATTCGAGGGGAATCACATCGGTTGACAATGCTCGGCACCAGAATACATCGAATTCCCGGAGATGCAATCAAAGTCCTTCCAGGTAGCCGGGGTCCCCGCACACTGAAGAGCCAAGTGGAGCCAGAGCATGAACCTATCCCTCTCCCTTTTACAGTAGTAAAGGCAGTATTGCGACATTCATTCAGCACATTCCGGTGTCATGAGGGACGACAAGAGAGGCGGAAAGGACTCACTTGGTGTTGGGTCAGTCCCGCAATACATGAAATCCGAAGCTGACTTCTTACAAGGGGGAGGAGAGATAGCCCATGAAACAGCGAAGCGAATAAGGGAGAGCAAGTCAGCCCTCCATATACGTCAGACCTAGCATACACGCTCATTAACATCCTTCAGTAGATTGTCGTCCATGCAGATCCGGACTGCTCAGCTACCACTGAAAAGTCCCCGTAGGTCCCCGAAACCTGTGTCCGCGAAAAGTTGACTCTACCTAGAGGGTACACCATCCTCCGCCTGAAAGATAGCTACGACTCCCTCCTCGATGCTTTCTCCCGCAACGATCCGGGAATACGATCACATCGACCAAATCATCTTTTGCTTCACCGACCTCGACTATTCCCTTCGACCGCTAGTCCAGGCCGTCAAGATCGCTTTGTATCGTTGGAGACGGGATGGCGGGCTAAGGAAGTGAAGAAGCAGCGTAAGATGGTATTTCTAGCTCAAACAGGTATGTGCTCCCCTTTCATATTGAGGTTTTGTAATCTCTGAATGAGTCATAGGAGATGACTTGACTTTCAAGACAATATGTGAGTGTCTTCGTACTTGTTCTTGTTCTCGAGATGAGCTGAGTTGCCCAGCTAATGCGATCATTGGGATGTATCGCAGTCTGATACCTCGTATCAGTGCAGTCGAAGCAACGTGAGCAGAATCTTTTGGATTTTTTGCCGTGTTAAGAGGAACGCAGCTCGCACCTCGTCTACACGAGAAAAGACGAAGACATCCGTAGGCTTAGTCAAAACAGTACGGTCGACTAGCTGATTTTAAGGGAAGCCACGATCGGGAAAGCACTCGTTGGGTCGAATCGGCAAGATGGGAGTATGCTAGAGTACGTTTCCCACCTTTCACCCTATCCATATCACGTCGCTGAACCCGACCATCAGCCATATGATTGTCCGCGTTGAGAACGGACGAGCCATTCCGGTACCAGCAGACGTTGGCATGTTCAAATCAGTTTCCAACGATGGCGTCGGGGCGCGGTTCATCTTCCTCATATAGTATGTCCGCCTTCGCCTAAACGAATGAGGCTGAAATCAACTTACCAGTCTCGGCGAATGGATTCACTCGTTCGCGATCTGGCAGAAACGGAAAGCTTTTCCTGAGCCGCACGGTACTCGAGGATACATGGTTCTCATGCTAGCAACAAGTGTTCTCTGGTTATTGGCGACCATTTCTCTATTAGTGTATGAATGTGAGACTCGTAGTCCTTGGGCGTCACTCGTTGGAGCTTGCATCATGGTTCAGTCACCAAAGTGGTACTTCCTCTCACTACCCTTCGTCATGGCCTATCTCGGGGGCCTACGGTGTATCCCTCCTTTTCCTTGGCGTATCTCAGGAAGCGGCAGCGGCAGCGGTGATGTCGAGATGCACTACTGTAATGATAGCTTGTAGATACGGCATGTATCTACTGGATGGTTTCGTCTTGCCCATCATCCCGAAATGACTCGTCAAGCATGATCAATCATTTCATATCATGCATATCCCGTCGTCTAATCTTTCTCACCAACCCGCACCAGCCATTCCCCTCTCTCTTCCTCAGACATCTGCCTGAACCGTCCTCCTTCGCCCTCTTTACTCGTCTCATCAGGTGAGGTGGATGAGATCCCGATCTCGATCTCAGATGATTTGAAATCCGTCGAACAGACCGATGACAAGCACTCGATAGCGACCTGAGTTCTGTCAGCATATGGATATCCGGAAGAGGCGCGATCTACCTCAATCACCCCTGCCCGATCCAAAACCGTCTTATCTCCCTCCATCGTCTTCCACCGTTTCTCCAGCTGTTCCAATATGAGCTTCTGAGCAAGGAATGAAGGTTCGATCTTACGAAATTCGTCGCCTCAGTCTGCTTTTGTCCCGATGCAGTTGCTTTGAATCCAACGAAATATCCAGCAGGATCCAGCTTAAAGATTTGAGGTCCTCGCTCATTATCTGGGCCGATCAAGATCATAGCTACAGCATTGTCAGAAGATTTCGCAATGAAGGAGGACTGAGCGCACCGATGCCTAAAGGTCGCATGCCTGCTCGCTGAGTGTAGACCTGGTTGATGTTCGCCATCCTCTTGGCCACTACAGTGAGCGTCAGTCGAGAGTCTCCCAAGTGGATAGATCCATGGTCAAAGCATGCGGAAAATCGACCGACGGGCATCAGGGGTAATTTCATAACCGTATTTGTACCGGAATTGCGCCGCTTCCGATCGTGTCCGCTGGACTTGTGCTCGAGCGTCCGCTGAGTACAGCATCAGTAAGCTGGAATGGTTTAACCCTGGATGACGCACCGATCATGCCGTTCATGACGCAGCCAATGGTAGGAGTGATTTGAAAGAGGTGTGTGATGGTCTGAGGATCGAGGAGCTTATCCTAACACGCGAGCATCAGCTTAACCAGGGCATACTAGTTTCAGATACTATGAACAACACCAAAGCACAGGCTACGTCTTCGAATAAGCTCAACACTCACGGGTACTTTTCGTTGAGTGATCACGACGGCCGAATCCTTCCCTCGGACAGCCACAGCGGTGACACCAGCTCCAGAGATAGCTTTGAAGGCATACTCTACGAACACGAACCAAGGCTTGAGTCAGTGATGAATGGCCATTCATACAAGCGGGAGAACTGACCGACTTGATACAGCTACGGAGAAAGGGGAAAAGCCAGCTTAAGTCAGCGCTTCCCTAGCCGCTTCGCAGGAAGAGGACAACGGGAAACTGGTCAGCTACGTACTCTCCCTTCTGGCGAGAAGACCGTCAAGTATCTGAGTGAAACGGATTAGGTCAGTGTACGACCCTTTCTCTGTCGAGGTATCCCACTCACCGGTCATAAGAAGAACGGGACATGACGCAAAAGACGCTGAGCTCCTGGTTAGACTTTCCGGTCGTATAAGGGCAACTAGGATGAGTCTCTATGTCCCCGTGACAGGGCGTTCCAGGCGACGGGATCGAGCTGCCAAGGGAATGAAGATCGAGGAGGTACAAAGAGGAATGCAGCGAAAGGATGTTTCGCCTAGAACGCCCAACGCTTCCGTATGTCTGGGTCCCCGCCAGGATATATAAATATCTTTCCTTGATTTCCCGCTTTTTATCCCGTTCTTCTATCTTTCAATTGTTCGAACCAACGGTTCTAGTCTTTCGCCCACATCTACTCAACCAATCCAAGCGGTCCGTACTCAAACAACCAACCTAAAAAAACAAAACTTTCCAGCACCTCATGGCAAAATCACTCCGAGCGAAGGTGAAGATGTCTCATAGGCGGAAGAAGCGTGAGACTGGATATTATGCTGCTACAGAGGCGGCGAGGTTGGAGCGGTTGTCTGCGAGGTTGTTAGGGAGTGGGAGTGGGAGTGGGAAGGGGAAGGCGGAGCCGGAAACAACAGGAGAGAAAGCTGGTGAGGAGGTGGAGGAAGCTGTGGAAGATGCTGAGGGTGATGCTCAGATGACTGAAGGTGAAGAATACTTCCTGCATCAAGCAGATTCAGGGAGTAGCTAATTGTGAGTGGTAGTTCCCAAACAGCCGAAGAAGATCTCCACGTCCGGACCGAGAGATACCCGGCGAGAGCAATGGCGATTGGCGAAGGGGATGACGGCGAGACCGAAGGGCAAAGGAACGAATCGACAGGGATTAGCAACAGGGCGGAGCAAAGCAGGGAGACCAAAACGGAGACGATGAGAAGGCGAGAGAGACACACCGAGCGAGGAGATGAAAGCGGAGAGTTCGGAATCCCCATGAATGCGCTTATGACCAGACGATATCCATCATGCATTGTGTATACTAAATGCTGGATATGAAGACTGCTGGGTATGGTGTAATGCTGAGTGCAAGTATGGCTGAGTATGATTACACTCCCCCTATTCCGACCGCTTCGACTCCACCAATAACTTTTTCAACCTCTTCATCTCCGGCTCATCCTCAAACCTGCTAAAATCAGCTCGAACCATACCGCAAACTTCTCATGACTCACGCATCCTTAGTCCGCCCGATGAAAGTCCGTACAATCCCTCTCGCCTGAAACCGCCAATCACCTTTCTTCTTCTCTCCACTCCCACCAGCTTTCGGTCCCAAGACAGACAACACATCCACAATCTCGACAACCTCCTCCACCGCCTCAGCGAACTTCGCTTTCTCCCGCTCGACACCAGGATCAGAGACCGGTCCACATCGATATGCTCGAAGATAATCCTCCATCGCTCCTGCCCAATCCTCTTTCCATCTCAGTAATCTTGCATGAGCACGCCAAACCCTCGGGTTATCCGATATCCTCGGGAGGATGGTGTTATCGAACAGCCTCTCGACGGTGGGTAGGAGTCCGAATCCCTCATTACTGCTCGTCAGGACTACCTTCTCCCCCTCCCCTTGAGCTATATGGTAGTCATCCCGAGTGACCGAGTCAACCAGCTTATCGAGTACGTCAACATCCACAGCGCTCCCTTGAATCTCGATGGCCCTCGTCATCGCTCGAGCAGATTCGGCCAGCTCCCCGACGTCAACAGCGACGACCATGTAGTTCTGCCACATCCGCCAATTGGAGTGAGCGTGTCGTAGTCCTGATCGAAGCGCTCGGAAAGCTGAGGTCTTGTTCTCGAAAGATACTGGTGGTGGTGCCTGTTACATCAGCTCACATTGACCACCTTGAGTAGATCTTATGCTTACCAGGCCATCCGGTAGGCCCTCCTCACCCAAGCGTAGGTACACCGCAGCAAGGTTATTCCACCCCTCTGCGTCCTCCTCATCCACTCCTACTTCTTTCCTGAACGCATCCCGCGCTCCGCTCCACCTTTCCAATCGGACATAACATACTCCAAGGGTGAACCATGCTCTCGCGAAGAGCGGGTTGATCTCGAGAGCCGCTTTGAAGCACGGGATGGCTCTTTCGTACTCCTTCGTCGAAAAGCGGAGAGTACCGAGACTCCTCATCGCCCTTGACAAGGTGTGCTTCGATATTTCCCATGCACGTTGGTAATGCTCTATCGCTATCTTCCGTGCAATCACTGGATCCTTGCTCGCCTCTTCGGATGTCAGAGCGATATCACCAAGAAGACACCAGAGCTTGGCCTCTCTCCCTGCTTCAAGCTTAGCCTTCCTTGGCTCGCTCAGTTTCGCTCGACCCAACTCCTGCACCAGATCACTCTCCAACTTCCTTCCAGCGAGAAGATCCCGCACGATCCCCTCCGCCTCACTCTCCCTCTCCATCCTCTGCAGACACCCAACCGCGTCCTCCCACATCTCCAACCTCGTGAAGATGTCCAAAGCAGATCGAACCACTCCGAGCGAGATATACCTCTTGGCAAGTTCCCTTTCCATCTCCCATTTGCTAGGTAGCGGTAACTGGTGGAAGTACCGTAGTCTCTCCTGAGGACTCGACTCACTCGTCGGCATCTGCTCTATCAAAGCTGCGAGCTGAAGAGTTGATCTCTCGACAGTGCGGGATCGAGTGGATTCGAGGCGGGACCGAAGGAGGAGAGCTGTAGTGTGTATCGACCAGTTCCGAGGATGGCTTAGGACGCGGGAGATGAAGGGCGTCATCTGGGATGCGTCAAGACCAGAGGAGGGGGAGTGATTGTGTTGGGATAGACAGAGGGAGAGGAGGAGAGATTGATCGAGAGGGTGGAGGGGACGCTGAGAGGAGGGATCGAGGTGTGATAGGCGGGAAGGTCCTGCTTCGGATGATGAAGCGAGTTTGGTGAACACGGTCTCTTCGAGCAGTGTATCGTCGTTCAGGGCCAGCGCTTCCGGTACATGGCTCTTACCATTGATTGTAGTCCCGTTTACATTTGAGTGGCCGTTCGATGTCGTCTCATCGCCTGGTCGATACCGTGACTCCGCGAGCAGGACAAGCTGACTATGCGCTTCCACCTGGAACTTCGTACTCTTGCCCATTGCTCCGGTGAGCTCAAACTCAAGACCGCTCGCGCGAGCAGCAGACAAAAACTCCTGACTCGCGAGCTTGTCGTGTCCAAGGGAATGATGTAGCAGACCGAGCTCAAGGTGGAGTGTCGTACGTAGGTCCGGGTCATCGGGTAACTTGTCGAACATGTCCTGTATTGCTGCAAGAGATGAAGGGGGCAACTCGGCAGGCTCATCAAGAAGGGGTTGATGGATGAGATGAGTGCGGAGGAGCCACCATGGTAATGTCGCCAAAGAGTTCGGTTGGGAAGAGAACGAGTCGAGCAAGCGAATGGCGAGGAGGAAAAGAGCTGGTTGAGCGCAGAGATGATAAGCCGGCTCGCCTTGGAGGTTCAAATACGGTAGAGAAGCAATATTGAGCTCCTCCGGTGTGGTCAAGGTCGATGATTCAAGTATGATGTCGAGTGGTGAGAAAGTCAGATCCGGCCCAGTCCAATTGGCTTGAGCGAAAGAGTGCAGAAGAGCGACCGCAATGATTAGCCGGAGGATCCGTTCGTCGGAGCTGGCGCTGACTTTTGAGGATGTTGATGGGTCAGGAAACTCGATGAGACCATAGAAAAGCTCGGGAGTCGAGGCGAAGACCTGCTTAGCTTCCTCGGACAGGATGACGACCTTAAAATCAGCTTCGACGAGCGATGTAGCCAGATCTCGATTCTGCGAAGGTCCGGCGTCGCTGGGAGGAACGGTACCTTTGATCAAGGACCATTCTAGCGCCGACATCTCCGGGCATACGGCTGGGAAACGCGATGTATTGATGATGTATCTGTTCTAAGCGTCCATGGCAGTCGGGATTCTTGAAACCATTTAACCGCGGACATTGTGTCATGTCCGTAAGCCCGAAGATCGTCATCGGGCTGACCGATGTTGACCGTTTTGTCATCCTGTTTGCGCTCTCTTGTGATCTCATTCTTCGTAGACGAAGAAGCTTGACCATCATGTCATTTCGCACAGGTCTGCTACCTCACTTGCTTCGAGCATCTCATCTCCCGACAGCACCATCAAAGCGTCTCTTCCACTTCCTTCCATCTCAACCATCCATCCCACGCCAAAGCCCCTTCCATCGTCCACCCGCTCTCCAAGCCCTAGCCCGCACCCATCCACCACCACTTCGTTCAAACACCCGGCTATACACCACCGTCGGCCTAGGTCTCACCCTCCTTTATAGCATCTCTCCTTCCCGATCTCTTCAATGCGCCACCACGACCACAACCGCATCATCGCCCTACCCTCAAGTAGGAGCCGGTAACCCACCTCCAGAAAGCATACTCAGCTTCTACGAGCTAAGCTTCGGAGCGGTATGTGGGATCTGTACAGGAGTATTCATAAAGAAGGGTTTAAGAGCGATCGCTTTCCTCCTCGGTGGAGTATTCGTTTTTCTACAGGTGAGTTGGACAATCCTCCCCTATTACAGATTTTACCACCCAGATCCGGATAATCAGGGAATTGCCAGCTTATTTTGTGATATGTGTAGTACATGTCTTCGAGAAACTTCATCACTGTGGATTGGGGGAAACTCGCGGGAAGGTACGATTCGGTGTTTGGGACGAAGACGGCGGAAGGGAATATCAAAGCTCCGACTGTTGGTGGAGTCTGGGCATGGTTTGTTGATTTCGTGACTGCGAATTTCCAGCGTGAGTTCGCGTTTATCGATGACGGACGAAAGCTTTGGGGCTAGTCGTTTGGCCGCAAATCACGCTGACAGACCTCCCAGAGCGAGCGACTTTCTTGGCTGGATTGGTACTTGGGATCCGGTTGGGATGAGTCGAGGGTCAAGGGAGGCCAGGACAGAGATATCGAATGCATCACATGCTCAGCATTCGCAACTAGGTAACAAAGAAATGCTTCATTTGAATTGTGAAATGCTAAGTTCACATCCATCCGCGCTCGATACTGTAGCTACAGTATACTTCGTGGCTTGCCAACTCTTCCGCATGGCTTCTTTCGGTATTTCGATCGTTTTGGATTCCGGTCTTCGGAAGCTATTCAAGATATCCCATGCGTTGTGATTCTATTCTATGCCTTTTTGACTATGCAAACCCTTGCTCAAGCAATGACAACCTCCCATCCGCTGACAACCCCGACTCCCGGATTCTTGATCACCAACCTCGAAGCCGCTCCCTCCTTCTTCCCACTAGCCGCAGCTCCCTTCTCCCACGTCCATTGTGCGCTCTCTCCAGTGATCTCCACGCTCTTTGGCTCGTTAATCAAGCCCAGCACAATGATCTTCTCCACCTTCACATGCCCTATCGCTTGAGCCCATCCGTTATTCTCGCTATACGGAACTCGAGCGGTACTGCTTTTCGGGGTCATATCGGTCGATCGAAGCACTCCGCTAGAGAAGGTGAATCCTCTCCAGACGTATTCGCCTTGCTCGAAGCCGTACCCCACGCCATCATCTAGGTACAGCTGACCTCGAGCGATACCTTCTTTCGAAAGCGCGACGATGAGGGTGAAAGGGTCTTGCCACATCAGCGGTGAGGCACGGCGTACCCTCTGTCGGATTGGTAGGATTGAGCCACCTTGGATGAGGACTGGGAGAGTGGAAAGTGGGATATCTAGGGTGAGGTGTTTCGATGATGGGGGCGGGTAGAGTTGATGGGTGAAGTAATCGTAATATGGCTGAGAAACCGAAGGTCAGCAGTCTCAGGGCTTCATGACTTGAGTTTAATATACCTGACTGTCGGCGATGTAGACTTCTGTAGTAGTCGCGCCTTGTGTCGTGGCTGGCTTGACCAGAAGGCCCGAGTCGCCAATATAGAACTGGTCGCCAATCTCGAAGCCTTGCTCGTCCTCGGGGAACACCACATATTGCGGTCTGAAACAGCATCAGCTTAGATCTGGTATGTCATTCCGCAACACACCTGATTATCGGCACACCCGTCAAGCTCGCATCATGGAAAGCGTTGTACCATATCGGGAGCATCTGGTACCTCAACCTTATCATATCCCTCAGATATCCCCGGATAGGCTCATGGAAGAGGTAGGGTTCCCGCCTCTTCGTATCGATATGCGCATGTCCTCGGAAGAAAGGCATGAACGCGCCGGTTTGGTACCATCGAACCAGCATCTCTGGTGGAGGATTGCCGAAAAAGCCGCCAACATCCGCTCCGCAGAACGACATGCCGACAATGTTGTTCGAGAGGAGCATGGCTGTTTGACCGGCGAGATGTTCCCATGTACCGGTATTATCGCCTGTCCAGATCGTCCCATACCGATGAGATCCAGCGAAGAAGCTCCGAGACAAGACGAATGGCCTTTTTGCGGGTGATTCCCGAGCAAGTAGCGCCTGGAACGTTCGATTTTGGAACATCATCCCGTTGATGTTGTGAACATCCCGGTTCTCCCACCCGCCAGCGTGGATCGTATCCTTTGGTACGGTGATTTCCGGACCGTCAAATACTGATGGCTCGTTCATATCGTTCCAGATGAAGAGGTTTGGAGCCGATTCCTTTGCAGGTCTTTAGCGATATTACAAGACACAGAATGAGCCGGCTCACCTTCCACGTGTCAAACGAGAACATCCTCGTCCACCAATCCCAGCTCTTCTCATTGAAAAAGTCGACCCAAACGCTACTTCCAGTCCAACACCATCCCTCAAACCTACTCCCATCCGCCTTCTTGATGAGTATATCAAGATCCAGAGCATCCTTGTAGATCCGGAAAGAATCGGTCCGCTTCACATGCGGATCAACAATCGCTACCATCTTCCTAGCCTTCTCCGCGACTTTATCGAGCATCCGTACAGGGTCTGGGAAGTGCTTGACATCCCAATCGAAGTATCGGTGCTCATCTGCGTATTCGATGTCGAGCCATGTCACGTCGAGTGGGATGTCGGCTTCATCGAATCGTCTGTCGACTTCAAGCACGTCGTCTTCGTTGATATAGTTCCATCGGCACTGGTGGTAAGCGGTCGACCATTGGGGAGGGAGGGGTATAGGCCCTGTAAGGATTGCATATTGTTCGAATAGCTGTTGAGGTCTAGGTCCGGGAAGGAGGAGCAGGTCGAGTATCCCCGATTCTGACATCCAATGGGTCTTGACACCGTCACTCTCGTGCAGGACATCTACCAATGTGTCGGAGCCAACCAGGTTGAGTACGCCAACCGAGGATGTCTTGTCATGCGCATGAAGAAGAGGGACACCACCGTAAAGCGCCATAGATGAATCTGCCTCATACTCGAAGATGTCGACATTGAAAAGCCGATGAGGCTCGGTGTAGTGAGCGCTCGGTCCGACCGTGTCGGGAAGCGAGAGAGGTGAAGCATGTTCGGCGAGACCGTATATATGCTGAGAACCGGGAAAAGAGATATCGACGGAAAGCGCTTCAGGTCCTGTACTGATTAGATACCCGCGGATACTACCACGCACCCTTCGGCTTGCTATCCGTCCATTGTTTGAACTTTTCCTCGAACATCTCCCTATCACTCTCTTCGAACCATGACCGGTCCATCTCGCCTCCTTTCAACACCACCTGCTCTCCTTCCCTCACAACCTCCTCAGCCTTTTCGAGCTCTTTTATCCTGAAATGCTCCATGTGGAAAAGTGATCGCTCGTTCACTATCATTTGAGGCTGACCGTTACGAGATTGGACGATTTTGAGTGGTGTGTGGGTGATCTCGAGGGAAAGGGAGGAGGAAGGACCGTAGACGATCGTGCTCTTCCCTGCGGAAGTTGAGAGCTTTCCGGCTCCAAGTGATTGACTGGGATTGAGCAAAGCCCACTTCGCAGTCTCGTTATACCGTTTGAAAGGCGTTGATGACCCCACCTCGTCCACACGTATCCTCGCAATCCCCTCACCCTCCGCCAAGATGTCGACTCGAAGCTCGAAGCTGATCTCGGGGTACAAGCGCGACTTGAGCGGCCATGTCCATGATGCCTCGTCATCGGCTGTTCTACTCGTCGAAACGGGGGCTGCTAGGGAATAAGGTGAATGGAAGGTACCGGCTGGGGCTTCCGCTTGCCGAGTTCCTATGGCTCGAAGTCGACGACAGAAGGATGATTGGGAGCACGATTTCCAGTCTTCGTGCTTGACGCCATTGACTGAGGTTATACCCAGTACCAAAGCTAATAGGGCCAATAGGAATAGTCTCATCCTGTAAGCCTGTTAATGGAATCCAGTAAGGATCCCCGTTAAGGCGCTAGGACGAAGCGCTTGGACGCGTTGAGAAAGGAGGACATCGGAGGAATTCGTCCTGTTATGAAATTGCTTCCGTTACCTGCGGCGGGTCCCGTCCATGGGATTACAAGCAGGACTGTGACACCATGTTACGCCGCAGACTCATCTACAGGCAGTAATGGGCTTGACGATGTTCCCATCAAATTCTTTGCGTAATACAACGGAGCGAATCACCTGCAAAGACACCGAGTCTGGACGCGGAGCACATACGATTGATTGCTAATACTCGTGAAGGAGTACAAATACATTCCCCCGGTCATATGAAGCATGGAGCAAATACAACCGTCATATCCTACTTACGCTCGCGGTATCACCTAGCCCGGAGGTCATCTCGATAGCATGGCGTGGACCAAGCTGAGATAACTAGCCATATTCGCCACCGAGGATGATCCGGTCCTAGGTAGGTTAGGCGATCACTCGCTTACTGTGGGGGACAGGATGCACCTGGATGTTGAGACTGGAGTCTTTGACGTCGATTTAAGCTCGCGATCAGTCGTATCTGGATACTGAGGGTTGTGATGCAGCATATCAAAGACTTCAGGCAGCTTACCATCGCTTTTGAAGTAGAACAGGCAGCGTGATTGTGGAAGCTTATCCCTTGAGACCGAGACCAAGATTGTTGTACGCTCGATGTCCAAAAAAATCATAGGGATCTCTACACCGCCGGGAACTCTATTCCTCCCGCTTGCGTAGGAAGAAACGATCCCTTCGAGAAGCCTCCAGCAGGCGTATCATTCTGCGCTCATTACGTTACTTGGGTGATGGTCCAGAAAGAGAGCGTCTCAGAAAATTGCGCTTCGTAATGTCCGACTACACAATTGGTATGGCAAGTCCCTACGTCTACATCTGGGGGGGAATGCCTACAGCTTTTCGAGGCCCAGCGGTAGATAAGTCACGCGGGATTTGCTTCCGTCTCGGCTGATCACGCCGTAGTTGTCAAGACACTTTCGTGTTGCAACTTTCTCGATCCAGCTCAAGATCGACCTTACATGAACAAATAGCTCTGACTTTCACTCTTTCCAGAACCTCCCTTTCTTTCGAGCCCCTCGTAGCTTACCCCTTACATATCCCGCCGCTTCCCACATTTGTCCCGTCTCATCTGGGTACTTCTTCGATCGATCATGTCCCTTCGCCTAGCATCACTCCGACACCTCGCTCGCGCCTCTTCCCGCTCATATCGACCACTGTCCGCAGTTCATCTCTATGCAACCCTATCCGACGCTCCTAAACCATCTCAAAATACTCCTCCACCCGCAGGTCTCGAATCGCTTTTCGGTGGCAACGGCAAATCTACAAGAGGCGCCGTGGCTCCTCAACCTGCTGGCGCCGAGCCCTCAGGCGGTCCATCGTTACCAAAGAAGCCTGATGTAGGTTTACCAGGCCTTGAAGGTGACGGGAAGGATGGGAAGGAGAGTCAGGCGGCAGAGGAAGAGGCGGCGAGACGGCCGAAATTGAGTGATTTTAAGGGGAATGCTGGGAAGAAGGCTGCAATGGGTGGCGGAGGAGGTGGTTCGGGAGGTGGTGGTCCTGGTGGATCGGGAGGGTTCGGTGGGATGACTCCAAACCAGCTGTTACTGGCCCTTGTCAGGTGCGTCCAGCGTTTAGGGACTTGGTTAACCTGATCCTTTACAGCTCGTATACTTTGTGGAGTCTGACATCGCCTGGTGAAACCTCTCGGGAGATAACATGGCAAGAATTGTGGGTAGTGTAACCGCTACAGTCCCTCCCAACTGACATGGTGTAGCCGCAACTCCCTTCTCGCTCGGGGTCTCGTCTCGTCCCTCGAAGTGGTCAACCATAGCAAAGTAAAAGTCCACCTTCACAACCCTATCCAATCAAATTCGACTCCATCACCTAATGGTGGCTCATCACTGCCATCCCCATCTCACGGTCCTGCTCCTTATCAATTCACCATTGGTTCCCTAGAATCCTTCGAATCACTCCTTATCTCCACCCAGGACGATCTCGGCATTCCTCCCGCTGAGCGAATACCCGTGTCTTACCGAGACGAGGTATCGGGTTTCCAGACGTTCCTACACTTTGCTCCTACACTCTTGATCGCCGGTCTGCTTGTATGGAGTATGCGGAGATCGGGAGCTGGTGGGATGGGCGGTGGAGGCGGTGGTGGGATCTTTGGTGTAGGGAAGAGTAAGGCGAAGATGTTCAACAAGGACGAGGCAGTCACTGTGCGGTTCAAAGACGTAGCGGGTATGGACGAGGCGAAGGAGGTGAGAGCGGTCTCGCGACTTTAGGGTTCATGCTGACCCGTGCAGGAAATCATGGAGTTCGTCAAATTCCTCAAGGAACCCCAAAAGTACGAGAAGTTAGGCGCAAAGATTCCTCGAGGCGCCATACTTTCCGGTCCACCTGGTACAGGTAAAACACTACTTGCCAAAGCTACCGCCGGTGAAGCTGCCGTTCCCTTCCTCTCCGTTTCTGGATCTGAGTTCGTCGAGATGTTCGTCGGTGTCGGTCCATCCCGGGTACGAGACCTTTTCGCAAACGCTAAGAAGCACGCACCTTGTATTATCTTTGTGGACGAGATCGATGCCATCGGAAAGGCGCGAGGGAAGGGAGGTAGCTTTGGCGGGAACGATGAGCGGGAATCCACACTCAATCAGCTGCTCGTGGAGATGGACGGTTTCGGGACGAATGAGCATGTTGTAGTCCTGGCGGGAACGAATCGACCGGATGTCTTGGACAGCGCATTGATGCGACCTGGACGATTCGATCGGAATATCGCCATCGACCGACCGGATATAGGTGGACGGCGGCAGATCTTCAAGGTCCATCTCGGTCCTATAACCTTGTCCACCGACATCACCCTCGAGAGCATCGCCGAGAAACTCGCTTTGCTCACTCCCGGCTTCTCCGGCGCAGATATCGCCAACGTCGTCAACGAGGGTGCATTACGGGCCGCACGGCGGGGCGGCGAATCCGTCAATGAGGAAGACTTCGACGGAGCTATCGAGCGAGTCATTGCGGGTTTGGAGCGGAAGAGCAGAGTCCTCGGCAAGGAGGAAAAGAAGACGGTGGCGTATCACGAGGCGGGTCATGCGGTTTGTGGTTGGTTCCTCGAACATGCGGATCCTCTCCTCAAGGTGTCTATCATTCCGCGAGGTGTCGGTGCTCTCGGATATGCTCAATATCTACCGAAGGAGCGCTTCCTCTTCTCGACCGAGCAGCTCATGGATCGGATGAGCATGACTCTTGGTGGTCGAGTGTCCGAGGAGATCTTCTTCGGCTCCATCACCACAGGGGCGCAGGACGATCTACAGAAGATTACCAAGATGGCTTTTGAGGTCTGCGCGAACTATGGGATGAATCCTGATATCGGACCGATCTCTTATGGAGGCCGGGATCAGCAGGGTGAGGGTTTCCAGAAACCTTTCAGCGAGGCGACAGCGCAAGCTTTGGATAAGGCGGTACACAATATGGTTCGAGAAGCACATAGACGGACGACTGAGTTGTTGAAAGAGAAGAAGGCGGAAGTGGAGAAGGTTGCGAGGTTGTTACTTGAGAAGGAGGTGATCACAAGGGAGGATATGCGGATACTTCTTGGACCTAGACCATTGTGAGTCAATCGTCACCTTTCCGACTCACGTTGCGGGCCATACTGAGACACTCGTTCAGCGACAGCGCCGACGAAATGGATACCTACCTCGACAGTCAATTGGACAAGAAGAAGAAGAAGGTGGACAAGGCAGAGCAAGCGGAGGAGTAAGCTGGTTCCTCTCGAACCAGGACTCAAAGCTGACGAGACACTTCCAGGACGAAGGAGCATGAGGGTGAAGCGGGACCTACACCGCAGCTCGCGATGAAGAAGGCCGACCTTTGGTAGACAGTATTATTTGCATTTGGGGATCAGGCTGCAATGTAACATCACATATCATCACATCTAGGCGAGTTGCCTGTGTTCGAACATGCTTGGACATTTCAAGAACCGCCACAACCGAAGGTGGCACTTTGGCTCGCCCTTTTCATCCGGGCTCCACTATGCTTAGGGAGACGGTCGACGTGTTGTAGCATGATCAACTTGAGCCATTTCTTCGCCATTTCTTCTCATGTGTCCGAGCCTTGTAGTTCGAAGAGCAGTCACAAGCTAAAATGTCTTCAATTTTCCCGTGTACTCGACCCTGTTCCTGGACCCTACTCCGTCCGCTGACGAAGCGGGACTACGCATCTTCATTTTCGTTCATTTTCGTTAGATGCACAGGATCACGATTGCGACCGTATCGGTTCCGCTAATCCCCATCGACTCGACTCACCATGGACAAGAGATGTCGTAGTGCTTCAACAGAGTTGGAAATAGTCAGGTTCAGCACCCTTCTCAAGGACGCGTCTGTCTGCGAGCTCTACATATGGGCACTGCCACGCACTTGGGGCTGGCGGATTACCATATCCTCATCTATGCGGTAAAACCACAATGACCTGGCTGCCGCCCTCTAGGGACAGGCGATCCTCATCTCGCCGAGAGCTCGCCATCACGAGAGATGTCACTTCGATTTGACAGAGTAGGGAGTCATCAGCTGTTGTAATGCTGCGAATGCATCGAAAGGAATTATGAGCGAAACAAGACCTTATGAGCTGATCCAGCTTCCGCCTTCCGCTAATCCCTGCTATCTTAATCGAACCTTCCAACATCAACTTGAGCGTCCGTTTCACTCACTCGTCTGTCTTCAAGCTATCCATAGGGGAACTGCCACATCTCCATCTGCAGATGGCCTAGACCCAAATGACTTGAGTAACCTTTGTCGTCAATGCTTTCTTTTTGTTGTGAAACGCCACCTTCAGTCGAGTTGTTACGATCCTTTGAGCTGGCGAATCAAGACGTGAGCCTTGGTGTATCAGTTAAGTACAGATATACAAATCACGCTCCAGCTTTCTTCCCTTCCTTATCGACTTCTATACAGGTCATTATCCACCATTTCGCTTCGTATCAGGATCGCCGTTTTATCCGATATCTACGATGCCAAGCCGTTCCGGCCGTGATACACGAGGAGACTCCAGATCACGAACGCCCAACGCCATGAGCATCATTCATGCGCATCACATCCAAAGGGGTTCATCTTCTTCAAGGGGAACTCGATCACCCTCATCTGGCGGACATGCTCCTCGCTCCGTCTCTTCAACCTCAGCCATCGAGCTTCTAATCGGAGCTGACGCAGGGTGCATAAGCCCAAGTGAAGTGAAGGAGCTGCTCGCAAAGGCAACAAGCCTACAGATTGACAAGACGAGCTTGTTGTACGCACGGAGTGCTTTCAATGTCATGGAAGGATCACTCTCCGCTTTTGCGCGGGATAGCGTCCTAACAAGGAGCGCATCAGCACTCTTCGCAGTATGGTCAGCAAGTCGCATCTGGAGCAGAGCATCGGAGCTAGCACCCCAAATCCACGACACTTTGCTCACAGCTCGGCTCAACCAGCTTTACCAATACCTCGATTCTCCAACCGAGTAAGCCTTAGTCTGGAGCATACTACCTTACTGATAATTCATTCAGTGGGATATCAGAGGACGAGAAGCTCCAGCTCTTGACCAAACGTCTCAACGAGACCATTGAAAGTCACAGATCGGGCTTTTGGTGGGCTCAAGCCAAGATGGGTCTCGCTGCCTTGACATCAGCCGCTTCTGCCTATTTTGGACCCTCTTTCTACACTGCAGGTGCCTGTGCATTCAATACCGGATTGGATCTACCCAAACTCGCCAATGGCGGTCTGGGTAAAGTAGGGATAGAGGAATTGGACAAGTACCCGCTTGCTATGCCTGTATATCGGTAGACGATTGTGGCAGATCCTGTATTTCTTTTTCTTCTCTTCTTGGACTATGTTTCCCTTTGTTTTCCGGGGATCCTGCATGAGACCAAATGTTCGTGATATCAGCCACATCCAGGGCCAGTATACGCTAGACATAAGCCTGCTGAACTACCCCTGTAGTTCGCTCACAGCGGTCTTTGCAAATCCATTCATCCGCTTGGCCACCAATCGTCCAACGCGATGTAAGCCTAAAATGGAGCAGAATGTGATAAAGTCTCCACTCTGACCCATATACAGGATTGACTGGCCGACCACCATCCCTTATCGAAGGACGTTTATTCCACTGCCAAGTGATCACCCATCGCGCGCACTGATTGAAATCCTTTCGGCCCAGTACCTCGCAATTCTATTTTTCCGCACGGAACAAACTAAATCATAGCTGCGCTACGCCAAACATCCACGACTGGATTAGTAGGTCAGAGTGTCGTTCCCAAACCCGGTCAGCGGGGTATGATAAGGCCGCTTGTATGCATGCAGTAAGAACAAGCCAGCCTTGTATGGTGATCTCCCCCATGCTTGTTGTCTGTAATGAAACCCCACTATCGTTCGAAGTGCATGGTCCTTGGTGTTCGCGAACCCCTGACTTGGCCTCAATACTATCACCGGCTTCCGGACATCGCTTAATCACTCTCTATCTTCTTTTCTCTCGTCAAGCAGACTGGTCTTCCTTCGAGATACCCGATTATAGGTGTCATATGCCCAGCCTTCCCACCTCGCCTGTTGAAGGACATCCCAGCTCCCTGCAGTCCCGCGCCGTCCCTAACAGCCGAGCGCTCTCTACCACAGAGCGTTCACACCTTCCGCCTATTCTATGTTGTGCATGACGAAGAGCTCCCTTCAATCATCCGAGCGGAACTCGAACACCGTGGCGGGCGAAGATGTAATAAAATGCTTTGATCGGCATTTCCATGATCCTGAGTGGGTAGAGTTTCTACCGCTTGGTACGATCGTTCTGGATCCATCCAGCCCAGGATGAGAGCGAGAGAGTTGAACGGCGTGACCGAGGTACTATAACATATTCTTGAGGACTGGGTAGTTTTTGGAGGAACAGGCCAGAATGGGGATGACGGCCCTGACTTTGGCCATTCCATCCTATTTCGGACCCACCTTCACTGGTGCAGCCTTCATCATTGGCACCATGGGCACGAGATCCTACAACAGACGGTGTCGAGCCGCGTGGAAGGTCTTCAAGCGACGAAGTCTGGAAGCGTATGTGGACAGGTAGTATGTGTGCTCTCTGGGTTGGACCACTGAGATTCTCTTCCTCATCTGGTGTATGCAATCTGCTCTGCGTTGCACAAATCAGGAGTGCCTGGTAGACCAAAGATACAATACAAAGGTATGGGCCAAGGCCAAGCTGACTCGAATTCTCAATGACCTATTCATCTCCCCGGACTGTACGCTCGGATTCTTGCAAGCCCAACGTATTTTCCCCTTATGCCACGATTGCAATCACGCCGCAAAGGAGCCACGTGAACATCACGTGATCCGAACCTCCCACTCTGACGTGCTTTCGGCCGGTCGGTGCTTACACAGCGAACTGCCATGATCATTCATTGCACGACATGGCGAAACTATTCTTTGCACCTTTGTGAAAGAGCGCTTAACTATATGACTGTTTCAGCTCATCCGGAGCCGACACCTCGCATTGGTAAGTCCATCACGCAATCAGCAGAACTCTCTTCTCACTTCGGTCATCACCTATCACTACTGACTATGTACTTAGCATGAGCATGGGTCGTACCCTCAGATCGATCTTGCACTCAATATCCACCCAAACTCTCCTAATTTGCAGCCCGACCCATCACCACCATGACCACATCCACATTCAAATACCTCGACACCACTTCTTATGACCCCCACGCCACCGCCCCATTTGAGAAACCCTGGGTGAAAGTCGATGGTCCAGGGAAGTCAATCCGACTTGCCGACTTCGAGCGGCCAGTCACTAACATCCGATCGAGACTAGACGATTTCGGTACGGATAAATCTGGTTTCTCGGTTTTCACTGCTCCAGCGAAGGAGAAGGAGTTTACCGATGATGCTGCGGTTCGGAATGGGTATTACGCTGAAGTTGAGGAGCTGATACGGGATAAGCTACCTGGAGTAAGGAAGGTCGTATTATTCGATCATACGATCCGGGGACATGATATGACATCCCCTCGCCAACCGGTCCAGCAGGTGCATGTCGACCAAACTCCCCAAGCAGCAGAAGCGAGAGTCTATCGACACCTACCTCCCGAAGAAGTTGACGACCTTCTCAAACGTCGGTATCAAATCATCAACGTCTGGCGACCCATCGGTCACCCTGCATCAGACTTCCCACTCGCCGTCATCGACTGGCGAACCACCAAACCGTCCGATTTCGTGAAGATCGACTTACTCTACCCAATCCGACACGACAACGACGACGATGACCGGGGTAAAGAGAAGCTTCCCGACGTTGAATCGATCATGAGTACGAAAGGGTACGAAGTCCGAGGCGAGACTTTTGGCGTGGCGCCGAACGATGATCATAAGTTCTACTATATGAAGGATATGACACCGGACGAGGCGATGTTCATCAAGTGTTTTGATTCGAGGAGTCAGGTGAATGGTGGCCAAAAGGGATTGGCGGATTGTACGCCTCATACTGCTTTCGTGGATCCTGATACGCCGAGGGATGCCAAGGGGAGACAGAGTATTGAGGTGAGGTGTTTGGTTTTCTATGAGTGATCTATGCAGTGTGTCATACATGAATGCATAAGGTCTAGAGTCGTAACTCACGGCAGCGCCTGAACGTGAGAGGATTCCGCCAGCGTACCATCTTCTTGCACATACCCTGCCTTGCGACTTGCGAGGAGCTGCATGAGGCCAATTAGGCGCGGCAACTCGTCATGCTGTTCGATGTAGGCGTGTACATACTTGACCTCCACCTTGACGGGTCAAGCGCGTCAAGGAGGTCCACTTTGTCTGCGCTCATATTGGTTTCTCCTCTCTCTTGATCCAGCTCGAAGCAGGTGTTTGCTCGGCGCCCGGCTTATCAACGATGAGACAGCCTGGATTCACCATGGAAGGTTCATCATTGTCCTCAGTCGCAGTACCCGCTCTTCCCACTCCTGACACATTCGACTTCCCCTACCCAAAACCATACGACATCCAATTTCAGCTCATGCAAGCCGTCTTCCGAGCCATCGAAGATCGTAAGATAGCCATCGTACGTCTTGCCCTACTTTACAGTAAGATGGCCTGATTCAGATTCAGGTCGAATCACCAACGGGCACAGGCAAATCTCTGACCCTTCTCACTTCGACTCTTACCTGGCTCGCGGCGCATCAGAGACGGCTTGATGAGCAGGCGGAGCTCGTTTTGAGGACCCAGCTCGCTGCTGATGATCTGGATGGTGAGACTCTGCTGATCCGCCACGACCAGCTTTCACTGAGAACACGTAGACCCGCCTTGGGTCATTGAACATGCTGTCAAAGCCCGTCTTGCGGATCTTCGGGCTGCTCAGGAAGCTCGTGCTGCTCGACTAGCCGCGGCTCGGGAGAAGGAGAGGAAGTTACGCCTTGTTAATGGACAAGGGGCCGTTCGGAATGGCGAAGCCAAAAGACCGAAGCTTGGCAGTACGAAGGTGTCTATCGACAGGGAAGACGGGGACGAGGAGTTCTTGCCGGAGGATAAGGAGGATGACCAGAAGGGAGAAGATGGAGTATACCTGTCTGCGGAGGTGCGGGACCTAATGACGAAGTGAGTTGGTTTCGCTGGTGATAACGGTACCAGCTGAAAAGATGGCAGATACGATGCGTCTAGACCGAAAGTTCATGTCGAGGAGGAGAAGGAGGACGATGTTCCTAAGGTGTGCCGCTACCTGTCAATGAAACTGATCTACAGATATATTATACTTCAAGAACGCACACACAGCTTCGACAACTCACCTCCGAACTGCTCAAGACGTCCTTCCCGACTTCAAAGCCTTCTGAGGCTGGCGAGGATGCGCCAGGAGTCAGCATGGTACCCCTAGGAAGCCGGAAGCAGCTGTGTATCAATGAGAAAGTCCGGGCCTTGGCGAGGAAGGGAGGGGATGAGCGGATGAATGAGGCTTGTCTGGACATGCAGAAGTCTGGTCAGTCCTATAGCTGCCAAGCTACTTACAGGCTGATTCTTCACAGGTAAGGCGAGATGCGAGTTCTTACCCAAGGCGGATGATGCCTCGATGGTAGCTGCACGGGACGCTGTCCTAGTGAGTACCGTCACCACACTTTGCCGTAGCTAAAGAAGACAGGCAACAGTCCTGGATATCGAGGAAATCGTGGCGATGGGCAAGAAGTCTTGCGTCTGCCCGTACTATGCTACGCGGAAAGCTGTGAAGCAAGCTCAGGTAGGCTTGTACCAATGATCAGATATGTCGCTCAATGACAATAGCTAGTCACGCTGCCATACAATCTCTTACTACAGAAGAATGCCCGCGAAGCTCTAGAGATCGAATTGAAGGATCAGATCGTAGTCATCGATGAAGCTCACAGTAAGTCTTCCTCCCCCGACAGTTCGTTAATCGTTCCCAGACCTTATCGATACTCTCTTATCCATACACTCCACCACTCTCACCGTAACGCACCTCGCGAACGCCATTTCGCAACTCCAGCAGTACCTACAACGCTTTCGGAACCGTCTAAAACCGGTACACGCGCTGTGGATACGTCAAACCCTCACAGTCTTGCATGGTCTCGCTCGAGTATGCGACAAGACTGCTTCTGCGAAAAGGAAGGCTGAGATGCTGGATGCGAATGCTTTGATGGAGCGAGTAGGCGGCGGGAGCGATCAGGTCAACTTGATGGAGTTGGTCAAATATCTGAAGGAAAGCAAGTTGGCTCGGAAAGTCAGCGGGTTTGCTGAGAAGACCGCGGAGACGATCGCAGTCAAAGGTAGATCGATCGAGCTATCAAAGAGGCAAGGCCTGACATTGAGTAGAGGCGAAAGGGGGCAGGACCACTGTGGCGAAGCATGCGTCAATCGCGGCGTTTCACCTCGTCGAGTCGTTTTTGCTCTCCCTCGTCGACGCTCGAGACGACGGACGAGTTCTCCTTTCCAACGAGGATACTCCGTCGGGACCGATCGTTACGCTAAAATATATACTTCTCAACCCTGCCGAGCGGTTTAAAGAGGTCGTGGAGCAGGCTCGGAGCGTCGTTCTCGCTGGCGGGACGATGGAGCCTGTACGTACTGCAGGGCCAATCTCGCCATGACTGACATACTGCAGATTTCGGACTTCTTGAGACAGCTCTTCCCGACTGTCCCGCCTGACCGCTTCGCCATCCTCTCTTGCGCTCACGTCATCCCGAAAAGCAACCTTCTCACCCAAGTAATCTGCCAAGGACCGCGGAAGGTCGAGTTTGAGTTCAAGTATGCCAACCGTGGAGACGAGTCACTAGTCAATTGAGACAGGTACGAGTGATTGGTTTCGCTGACATCGCGCCAGTTGACTGGGCTTGGCGCCGTCATCCAATCCACTATAGGACTTGTACCGGATGGCATCGTCGTCTTTCTGCCTTCGTACGCGTTCTTGGATAAAGTCAAGACCGCTTGGACGAAGACTGGTCTGTTGCAGAGGCTTGGCGAGCGCAAGCAGGTAAGTACCGCTTTTCCGGGAACATGGTCGGCTGATGGAAGCGAGCGATATTAGGTATTCTATGAGCCGCAGACCTCGGGCGATGTTGAGTCGATCCTGCGTGATTATGCTTTGGCCATCTTATCGGTAAGCTGATCTAGTGGAGAAGTCGCTGATCAGCTTGAGGCGCAAGCAGCGACGGTCACCGGCGAAAAGTCCCGTAAGACTGGTGCACTCCTGTTTGCGGTCGTAGGCGGCAAGCTGTCTGAAGGTCAGTATTATTACGAATGCTGCATCATCAGACTAACTAAAATGTAGGGATCAATTTCTCCGACAGCTTAGGCCGATGTATCATCATGGTCGGGCTGCCGTTTGCCAATGTTGGCTCGGTAGAACTGCAAGAAAGGATGCGGTATGTCGAGAAGCTACAGGGTGCGGGCAAAGATGCTGCGAAGGAGCTATACGAGGTGAGATATCAATCACGCATGTCGTACTTGTGCTAATCTAGTGCTAGAATCTCTGCATGCGAGCCGTCAATCAGTCCATAGGTGAGCAGACTCCTTGACAGGGCTTCGCTCGAGGCTGATCGCTCGAGGAAGGGCGAGCGATCCGACACGCAAATGACTACGCCGCCATCCTCCTCGTCGATAAGCGATATGCCACCACTCGAATACGTAATAAGCTTCCTCGTTGGATCGGTGAGGATGTGAAGGTACAAGAGGAGTATAGCGGTGCGGCAAGGGCGATTGCAGCGTTCTTCAAGGAGAAACGAGAGAGAATATAACGACGAAGAGCCGACTTGGGCGGGATCTGCCATGCCATGCGATACTGCGATTAGCTTGCACTCTTGCACGGCGACCGGGAAGAAGACGATATCGCCCCAATTTTCCGGGAACAGCGTTCCTCGTGCTGCCGATTCGCCCGGTCACGAAAAGCCGTCCGACAAGTACAATGCCTGATATGTCTGTCCAAAACAAGTATATAACAGGACCATCCTGATGATGACATAATTGGCACATGTCACATAAATGCCGTGCATTGATACCGTAGTCTAGTGTGTACACAACTTCATGATGCAGCAAACTGAGATCGTTCCCTTATCCGTCCTCCTATACGATAGAAGATGAATGGTAAAGGTGCAAAAAGGACCATCAGCCCTCCTAGCAAGCATGTTCCGCCAACAGCGCCTAGGCGCTTATACAGCTGGTCACCGAATCTAGTTCTGCGTCAGCTTCTCTTAGGACAATCGTGTAAACAGGGATACAGAGGGAATCCAGCGGCGAAAGCAGATCGCATGAAACTGTTCGAGGCCAACGCACTAGCTGTAACGGGTCGGTATGCGCTGTTTCGTAATCAGTCTGACTAGAACAGCTCAGCGGAAGGGGAACAACTCACTCGACGAGATATGTGAATGTGCTGGTGAAAGCGTATACCATACCTGCTCCGAAGAGTGACGAGCACAGGATGGGAATGATCCATGGGACGTCCTTGAAGGAAGTAAGGCCAAAGAGGATGAGGCCGAAGGGGCAGAGTATAGCTCCAAAGAAACCTGCGACGAGTCGTGCTTCCGGAGGGGCTTTACCGTCATTCGCTTCAGCCATTCGACGGTAGTTGCTGGACATGCGGTCAAAAAAACTTCGGGATAGGGGTGGGGGGGGAGACGGACCGATTGAACAATGGTTGTGTTGCGACGGCGATGACTTGACCGAGACCGATGCCCAAGAAGGCTAAACCGGTCTGCTCAACGGTACTATAATTGGTCAGTGCAGCTCGATGCAAGGGAGATGGATTGGACATACAAGCCGTACTGAGTTCGGAAGATATAGGGAACTCCGCCGAACGACAGGTAAAGGATGCCGAGAATGAGTGCTGACCAGAGGTCGAGGAAGAGCACCATCAACTGAGTCGATAGCAGAACTGACTGTTAGCTAATGCGTGACGATGACGATGACGACGACGACCACGACGACGATGACGACATCAGATGGCTCACTGAAAGGCGTCTTGATGCTCTTTTTCAGCGCCTGAAGGAAGGTCTTGTGCGCTTTCTCGGAGGGTGAGATCCATCGTTCCTCCACGGTCTCCCTCCTCTTCCTGGTTGAAGTCAGCAAGAACCCGGAGGAAGTTGCGAAATGGAGGCCTTACCTGAAAGCACGGCGTCGCAAGAGCTCAGGACTGAATGTTTCCGGCACGAACACCAACAACAGCGCGAGCATGCAGGATGCCCAGATGATTATCGTATAGTATGTCCATCGCCAGTCGGTGTTCTGGTTGATGAAACCTGATAGAAGCGGGCCGAGGACTGGGCCGATGAATGGTGCGGCTGAGAAGAACAACATAGGTCTGCGTATGGTCAGTGGATCGCACTGGTTGGTAGGTTGGCTTGGACATACGTTCCGACCTTGGCGTTCGGGTAGACGTCGGAAATAGCTCCGCCTGAGACGGAGAGGAAGGCGGATCCGGCGAAACCGGATAAGAAGCGGAAGACGAGGTGGACGGAGATGTGATTGGCTTCATGCCCTTCAGAACTACTGTACCAAAATATGAGAGGGAAACGCACCAAAAGCCACCGGGAAGTTTAGCACTGTAATAGTCTCGTGAGTGCAAAGCTTAACAAACGGAGACACTGTAATATACGGCAGAACCAAGCGAAGCTCCAGTGCAGGACTGGACCGCGCCCCAAAAACTCCGATGCCGGACCCAAGAACACTGTACGCACATCAGCCGATCCTCTTCCATCTGGTGAAGACTGAAACTTACTCGGACCAACACCTAGCCCAGCAACGAATAAGCTGATACTAAGGATACACACCTCCTGTCCGACACCGTAGTCCGCTTCCATACCCGGATAGGTCTCCCCAGCCATACTCGAGCAACAGGTGACGCATGCGCAAGAGATGGCCAATGTCGCTACGATCGCTCTGGGTCGCACTTGGTTCAGCTCGAATACGGGTGGACAGACAATGGAAAGCCTACGATTTCTTCCACTTAAGAGTGTTCAGAGGATCATCCGGGTCGTTCTCACCGTCCCATTTGACGATCCATTGGTCATCCTCCTTCGAAGGTTGGGTTTCGGTTTCATTGGGTCGACTTTGCTTCTCCACATCTCGACCTGTACCCTCCTGAACCATCTCTTTCGTCGTCGGGGACTTCAGAGTCGGAGCTCCGCCTTTCTGCATTATTGATCCATACGGGTTGTGCAAAGTGGATGAAGGTGACGGCTCAACAGGTGAATTGACATTATTGACGGTGGATGAAGGGGATGGGTTTTCGGGCGATGGAGCTCGAGGGATATTGACTCGGACGGACATGTTGCTGATGCTCGAGGCTAAGGGAGAATTAACTCAATGGCTGAGGCCATGCCTCCGTGATATTGTAGCCGAATGACAAATCCCAATTCACCAGGAACTATTCATGGTTATGAAGAGGTGGAGGTGAAGGTGGAGGCTTTCACCCATGACACCAAATTCAGTGGCAAGGGGGTTATTAGCGTAGTATGATTTGACGTATAAACCATGCATCTAAGTGAGATGTACCTGTCGCGACAGGTGGTCAATCTATACTACATGCAGAGGGACAGCTGGTAATGCGAAGGCGTTCCCAACATCCCGTTCTCACTTCCCCTCGTCTCTGAAATTGAGGGAGATACCATTCACGCAATGTCTACACCCAGATCAGCATGTGGAACGTCGAGACCTGCATTATCACTTTTGAGAAGTGAATCTGAGCCACTCACCGCTCATCAATCGGGTTTCCAAAGTTTTCACCCTTGAAAACGTGACCCAGGTGACTTCCGCTGAGGAAGAAGTAAGGGTTACCTCTGATATTGCAGCAGACTTGAAACTGCCAAAAGAAGAGAGCTCACCAGTTCGCACACAAGATCTCCGTCCGTGACATGAACAGCGATCGATCCTCATGTCGGGTCACAGCTCCAGGGACAGTATCATAGAAAGAAGGCCAACCGCATCCGGAATTACTGAAATGATTCGTTAGCTACAATCTGCGTCCTAACAGCTCGCGAATTCGATGAGGACGATCTGTGCAAACTGACAATTTCGTCTTCGATGTGTACAGAGGTGCATTGCAAGCGGCACAACCTGTCAAGAGGCATCAGCATAACTCGTGACAGGATCGACATCACTTACCATACACTCCCGGATCGTTCTTATTGTCAAGAGGTGAAGATCCAGGTCGTTCAGTGCCCTTCTGTCGAAGGACTCGAAACTACTCGCCACAGCTTGGTCAGCGTTACTCTATCCGATCCAACCCGGTACTCTATCCGATCCAGCCCGGAACCGATGAACGATTAAGCCTGCCAAAGAACCCACCTGCTCCTTTGACAACTGTGCCTGCCATTCGCTTTCACTCTTCTGGACAGTCGGTGCGCTCATTTCGCCGGTTCTGGCGGATGATGAGGAGAAAAGAGCGAGAGGTGAGGTGAATCCTGCGAGTCGGGTGGCGGTGATCGGGAAGCTATTTACTTTTGTAGTGGGTTGGAGGAGTTGAAGTGCTGGTCGTATGATCGAAACTGGGAGGAAAGGCATGCAGCTACTGGCAAAAGCTAGAATGAGGATTGTGTTACGGATGAAAGCAGAGGTGGCGATCGATCGCTATTTTACACGTCAGCATGATTGACTTTTGATTTTTCGCTTGATTAGGCACTAGAATCTGGAATCTTTCGGCCCTGAGCGTGAGCTGATGGCGAGATCGTCGAGTCAGGCCCCGCACAAACAGCGAAGGATCTTACTCGTTGTAGATGATAAGCTCCCTGCCTCGTCAGAAAAGTTGGGTTTATTCGCCGTCATTTCCAGATTCTCGTGGAGATCCAATATGCTTTGGAGATACACGGCGACATGAAGCTATTTCGAAACAAACGGACTCAGTCCTATTCTCGAGCTTCGATTTCTAGTTCTTCGGATACTCCTTCCTCTCCACCTTTACAAACACCAAACGGGATTGCCTCTAGCTTCGAGGGATCATCGGATGACACGCTCTCAGCCCTTCCTATCTCGACCGAACCCGCTCGACTCGCTGCATCTCGCTCAGTCGCTGAGATCGTCCCACCAACCCAATCCAGCGACTCGACAGGATTACCTGGTTACGCTCCGAGACCGGCGGCCCTAGCTGTTCCGAGCTACGATGACGCATTCACTCGAAGTGATGTCGAAGGTGCAGTGCTTAGGCGGGAATCCATCTCAAGTCCAACTGGACAACGGATGATACGAGACTACTTCGCATTGACCCCTTCAGCTCAACAGGAAACGAGTTTGGAGGAAGGTGAAGAGGATGACGATGATCCTCTTACTCCTCGACCATTGCGACCACCTCCACAACCTGCTCTCATGCCTTTGCGCCGAGCCACACTACCAATACTACCCCGGCATGATCTCCATTCAACCGAGGAAGAACCCAACGGATCAGCTATTTCTCCCCAATTACCACTCGAGCTCCCTCCACCACCGGCCAATGCCTTGCCCGCTTACACACCTCATCTAGCGCACGATGAGCTGCGACTGATCTCTTCAGTTCATCTCGACCAGAATCACCCAGCAGCAGCGTTCTTCAGCGCGATGACGAGCTCTGTCAATCGAGCGAATGGGTCCGCCGAGGATGAATCGCAAGCGGAGGAAATGACGACTGGTGGGAAGAAGTTGAAAATCACGCTCACGAGAGGTGGAAGGAGATTGAATGAGAATGGGACAGGACCAATCTTCGTTAGGCTGGGAAGAAGCGGGATTGTGGAAGGTAGGGTGGATGTGGGAAAGGTTGATCACGCAACGGGACTGGAGGTTTCGGTGAGTGAGGGCGTCAGCATATGGGAATTGTACTGATGTGAAGTAGATTCTGGGAATAGTCAATACGTCCTATTATGTCCGGGGACAATACACCCTCATCGATACCATGCCCTTAGCCAGGACAAGGGTCGTGCTCTTCCCGCCAGAATCGCCAGATGCGTCGACATCGGCGGATGCGGCGGCAGCCTTCGCGGATCCAGCTGCATCCCCGACATCTCCATCCACATCTTCACCAGAACAACCTACAGATGCCATTCTCGTTACCGGCGGTGTTTTGCGGGTACCTCCGCCTGGAGAACGATGGGACTCTTTGAACCCGAATATGGAAGCTCGCAAGGAACCTCAGGTCTTCCTTACCCCAGGACAAGGTTTCGACTTTTCCTTGACCATCCCCGCGCATCACTACCGGGACGAGAACATCGATCTCCCGCCGACTTGCCAGGTGTTTCAGGTTGGGATACAGGCAGGAGTGGAGTATATCTTGCGAGTCAAGCTGTCGCGGAAAGGATGGCGGCTAAATGAACAGTGAGTAATACTGGTGTTTCGAAGCTGACTGCTAGACTCACGGTCCCAATCATTTACGAGCCTAGAGCATACCTCGCGCCCCGCCGACTTCGCGCTCTGACCACCAACGACGCGCTCAATCCCGGTTGGCGGACGATCCGTCTGACAGGCGGCGGACCGATCAAGACTACTCCCACGCCTGAACCAGGCGTCGAAGTCACCCTTCTCCTCCCATCTCCGCCCATCCTCTTCGTTCCGCACGAGACCAATCCTCCGCCTATCCCATTCCATCTCCACTTCCATAGTCCTCTCACACTCCCACTCTCGACATTTTCCGATCCGAAACAGTGCACCTTCGTAGTCCGGCTCATGCGAGTGACGATGATCCGAATCAGCACGGAGCGAGAGGTCCGGCGGATGGAGATGAAGTCCCAGACGGAAGTATGGCAAGAAGGTTCACCGCATATCGTCATAGGAGAAGAGACGGTGGAGAGCGAGAATAACAGTGTACGGAATCATATGAGTAGTATGATGCCTACACCTGGAAGTGGGAGACGAGCGAGCGAGTCCGCTGGTGAACGGAGACGATCATTCTCCGATCTTCGCCCTTCATTCCTTCGACGGAGATCATCAGCTTCACAAGGAGCATCAACATCCACATCAGAAACTCAAGCCACACCTACGACTCAAGCCAATGAATCCCTTCCCACTCCCAGCGTCCCACCAATATCGGAAGAAGAACCTCCCTCCCCACCAGCTGAGGAACACTCCATGGCTCCTCTATCTCTTGACGCGACTGACGTGCATCTCCTCGGACAGCTTACGATCTCCCCATCGACCATAGGACCGTTGTCGACCGTCCGGGGTCTTGTGCAGAGCTTCTCCACCCCGGAGATATCGATCAGTTATGTGTTGGAAGTTGGGTTGCAGCCTAAGAAAGGGGCCGTGAGGGAGGCATTTAATCATATATGGGGCGGGGGGTTGATTGAGGTTGTTCTGGGTTCGAGATGAGGTACTTATCATCTTGAGGTTGTATTGGGTTTGGAATGCATGCATTTTGGGTCGACGTCGGTCGCGTTCCAAAGCTTGGCAAATGCAATCAACCGCATAACCGCCGGTAAACCGCCCTTATCGGAATGGAAGGGAACAAACGCCTTAAGTCCGATGCAATCATAACGCCACACTCGCTCTGTCAGATGTTTCTTTAGTCCCCGCTTTTTGTGTGTGGTCGTGGTATCGCATGAAGGTCTTCCTGATCTATCTCCATCCACATTCGACAAAATGGCTTCAGCAAAGGGTGAGTCGACACTTTCCGCTTCAGACAACCCAGACGTGGTTCCCCTTCCAAGGTGATTAACAGATCTTTGCTGTACGGTTACGATAGTCCGCCCAGGATTGGGGAGATGGTCCGTGCTTTTGGGGCTGAGGGAGGCTGGCAGAGGAAGGAAACCCAGCCAAGAGGACTAGAAGAGCAGAGGGGAAGGGGGGTCCACGGAGGTGGACTCCTGGGCTTTGAGCAGGAGACGTCTCGTGGTCAAGCAGACCATAAAGAGCTCTCATGTCGATTTTCTCCCCTCCCTCTTCGCTTTCTGCGTTCTCGGGGTCCATCTCACTCATTGCTGATTCAAGATGCTCGTAGGTCTCGCCTCTGACCGACGCAAGTCCAGGAAAGCGCATTTCGCCGCGCCGTCCGGGGTGAAGCGTAAGATCATGTCGTCTTCGTTGAGCAAGGATCTGCGGGGCAAGCATTCGGTGGGTTGTGCCTTCCCTTCCATGATCGCGCGTAGCTTGAAACATATCAGCTACTGCTTCGACTCAAGATGGGACTGACAGAGCTGCTCAGACTCGATCCATGCCGATCAGGAAGGATGACGAGGTTTTGATCGTCCGCGGGAAGTACAAGGGGAGGGAAGGGAAGGTCATTCAGGTGAGCGGTCGTTGCGCGGAGGTATCGGACGGAACAGCTGGAGAAGCTTTCCTGTGGTGCCGATTCCTCGAGCAGCAAAAGTCTCAATATGTCTTCAGGAAGGCTGACTTACGGCCAGGTGTACCGAAAAAAATGGGTCATCCATGTCGAGCGAGTCACCGTTGAGAAGTCGAATGCTGCGACTGTCCCTGTCGGTATCCACCCTTCCAACGTTGTCATCACCACATTGAAGGTGAGCTCTTCTATATCCCACTTACTAGCCAGCTTTTCTCTGGCCGGATTGAGGCGTAATATGAGCTGACACATCCTTCAGCTCGACAGCGACAGACGTGCGATTCTGGAACGTAAGGGGAAAAAGGCGGCGAACGGGAACGAGACGAAGGGCGGGTCTGGGGATGTGGAGATGGTCGAGTAGTGGTCGGGCTCCAGCATGCACACTTTCCCATGAACTGCGACGTATACGACCTTGGACAGTGTGGTATCGCTTCTGACGACTTGACCTATCAATGGTCCTCTGTTTGCACTCATGGGATGATCGTTCCTATGGATGGTGAGCTCGAGAATCATGTCTCTTCAGCAGCGTCTGGACCTTGCGGTCGGACTGGCGTTGCTCCCGGACGTACTACCTCTTGGCGCCACGCTCATTACTCATCCCGAGACCGGGGGGAGATCCCAACACGACTTTCAGGTACAAGCGACATTTATCCCCTGACAGGCTTTGTCGGTCGCTTCGGGGCTTACCTGATGATTGCAGTTGAGGTTGAGGCTTCCTTCTTGACTTGTCATCACCTCTCGAGTCATTACTCTTGGGACAGACAAGCTCGAGATCTGCTGGAAACACCGGAGCCTTCATCTATCGGCATCTTTTGCTGTCTTTCTCATAGACTGTACCTCGTGCAAGGTGTATCCATATCAATCCGGTTTGCTCCTACGAACTAGTAACTTATCATATCTGCGTCTCTTCAGTACACTCTCCCAGCTCATCGCTTCATCAGATCTTTGTAGAATCGATCATGGCGAACGGTATGGCGAACGGCACCGACCCTTTTCTTCCTGTCAATGGCGATGGACCCCAGCCCCCGCTTCCCGACCGAGAATGGGAGACTTCACCGATGTACCTCGCTCTCTCCTCCCGACTCTCAAAGACCGAATCGACCCTCTCATCTCTCTCCGCTCAGGTCAACCAGCTCTCCCAGCTAGTCAAGGCTTCCCTTTCCGAAGCTCCTATTCCTACTCAACATGTCTTCTCCCCCTTTGACTCGCCAGTTCAACCCTCGCCTTTCATCTCGACCGCACCAAACTCTACATCGGGCCTTGGGTCGTCCGAGTCATCTATAGCTGCCCTGACGCAGCAAATCTCAGCACTCTCGACTAGCGTCGCCCAACTGCAGCGACTGCAACAATCTCAATCCCAATCCCAATCCCAATCCCAATCCCAGAACACACGACAAAATTCCAATCCCCAACAAAACTCCATACCAAATAATGACCGGCACGCGATGCCTCGACACCTACAAGACCTTATCTCGGGACCAATGACGACATCCAATGGGAACGCAATGAACCATGGACCTATCGGTTCAAGTCGACCGAATATCAACCGGAGTATATCGTCGAGCGTGTTAGGTGGAGGAGAAGGTGGGAAGTGGGGTGGAGGACCGAGAGATTGGAGTCCTGGTCCGGGGATGACGAGTGGGTTGATGACTCCTTCTGGATCGAATGGGAATGGTTTGGGTGGGGCTGCTGCGCCGGGTGCTGGGATCGTGGTGACGAAATGGGAGCATCTGAATCTCAAGGTGGAGTTATTGAGGGCGATCGTAAAGTATGGGTACGTGACGCTCGGTCTCAAGCTGGCTTCTGCTGACTTATCGGGCTAGGATTGGTCCACCGAACAAGATTCAAGCGAGAGTACTACCCTTCATGCTGAAAGGATCGGATATCATCGCTCAAGCTCCGCCTACACAGGAGCGGATCATCGCATATGTCATACCCGCTCTGCAGCTCTGCCTGTCTCTCCCTCCCCCGAACGGATCACATCGAGGACCTTCAGTCATCATCGTTACCACCACCGTCGACCAAGCTACACAGTGCCACAAGCTCGTTCGGAATATCGGCGGACCGCTGGGCATCCGAGCCGCATTGGCGGCTGGTGCAGCTGGTTCGAGCGGACTACAGAACGAGGTTGCAGCGATTCAGCGGGAATCAGTCCATCTTCTTGTCGGGACGCCCGCGAAGATCCACGAAGTCATGTCGAGCCGAGGTGGACCTGCCGGGAGTGAGGTCCGGTTGTTGATCCTGGACGAGGTTGATCAGCTCATCGCTCGGAACCTGTACGAAAACGTCTTGAATATCGCTAAACTACTTCCGGCGCCTCGACGAGGCGGAAACACTGGACCTCTTACTCCTGGTGGGGCGCTCGCACCTTTCTCTCCTGGCGGGATGGGCGTGACGAGTCCACTCGACCCTGGTCGAGATTCACCTTTCAATCCTGCGAGCAAGACACCATTCCCGCAACCTTCTCGATTTGGTGCGCCGGGTGGACCAGCGACCAATGGTGTCCAAACAACTTCATCGATCGAGCGCCAAACATGTCTGTTCTCAAATACAATCCCTACCGATGTAATCAACTTCTCCCAGTCTCTCCAAGTCCGCGATCCAGTCCGCGTACTGGTGCGACGCGAAGGTGGAACCAACTCGCAAGAATCCGTATCCTCCGTCACACCGGGTATCAACCTCAAACACACCTACGTCTACCTCACCATAACCGGTTCAGCTCGGTCAGATGGCGGAGCACCGCCCGAGAATGGGCCTGGAACGATCGGTTCGGGCAGGGGTAGTGGTCAACCGAGCGAGGAGTCGAGTCGGGCGAAGGAGTATAAGTTGGATATGCTCGTGAAGATGCTCGATGATTATCCGCTTTGGCAGGCTGTGATCCATGTGGGGACGCTGTCGATGCTCGAGGCGGTGAGGGTGAGTCGTCATATCTATGTCAACTGATCTATCGCTCATGATTTCCCAGTTCAAGCTGAGTAGTCGACAATGGGAGACGCTGTACCTGGTGAGTGAAGCAGTGTTTCTAGAACTTGAAAATCAGCTGTTTGCTCATTCGGCGTCAGGCTCCGGACATGTCGCAAGCTCAAAGGAAGACCATTCTTCAACAGTGGCGATCCTCACTGGCAGGCAGCGGACCCCGCTTCCTGGTGATCTTCGACGTCAACGTGAAACCCCCCGAGATCCCCTGGTCACCCCTCGTGATCAACTTCGATCTCCCCCGATCAGTTGAGGGTTATGCCCATCGTGCAGCAGCTGCCGTCCCGCCTGTGACGAGACAAGGTCCACAGGTGAACGGCGTGATTGTGAGCTTTGTTCAGGCTGCTGGAGGGGATGTGGAGATGCTTCGATCTACGGAGTGTGCGTTTCGCTTCAAGGTGGGTCATGAGTGACGTCAACCACCACATTAAGCTGATCGGTCCAGTCGGCGGAGATACCGACGGTATTTCATGACCTGTTCCAGCATTGATCTGGTCATCTCACATCCTTTACGCATACTCAGGTGAAGGGTTTGTATCGAGTATCATGCATGTAGCTGTGTGTCGGGATTCTACCAAAGATACGCGAGGCTGTGCTTGCCCCGATGCGGCATGTCAATTATTCCCAGACTCGAGGCCATGCTATGTACTTTTCCACTGAGGAACTCATGGGTGAATGAATGCTTTAGCCAAACGTTTTTATCGCCACGTGCTAGCTAATCTCGGCGCGATACGTCAACCCGCAAGCAATCGAGCGTTCCTCTAAACTCAAGCCTGTCAACCGGTGATAGCCAAATCGGCACTTCCGCCTTTGGATCCCTTTGTATACCGATCTCGAATCTCAGATCAGCATGGCGAGCAGTCGTGTCATCCCCTGGATCGTTGCTGGCGGTGTCGGTAAGCCTTCTCCTTCCATTTGTCGCCCAGTTCTACAGCTCCTTTCCATCCCGCGCATCCATCCAATCACTCCCGATCGCATGACGAGTGGTTGATATCCTTCTCACGCTCTCGTAGGAATAGTCGGCGGGATCTACATCTTTCAACCTTCATTCCAAGAACTCTCGGGGAAGAGCGCAGCTTCGGGTCCAGTTGGGGAAGGTCGGAGTCAGAGCGTAAAAGATGACAAGCACGAAGATGGGTACGTTGATATTCCAACCTTGTCCTATGTCTCATCGCAAGACGACAAGGGATGGTTTCACTGATGGTGGGGGTTTTGTGTTAAGTCTGGTTTGAATTTAGGACACCTTCGACTGGCTCGCCTCATCCTGCTTTACAGGAGGGTGGTGCGGCTCCGGGGAATAAAAGTAGTCCCACCGTCGCGGGGACTTCGGTTGGTGGGAAAGCGAGTTTCTCAGGTGAGTGAGGCGGTCCTCGCCTCTCCAGCTCTGTTTTGGATATGTACTGATGAGGATATGTATAGCCGACCACGATGTGAATGTACGTTCAACTGAGAATGCGAAAAGCCATGATGGGACGGGTGGGGGCGGTCAGGGTGTGGCGGAGATGAGGGAGAGGAAGATGGATGGGAGGGGTTTGCCTAGTCCTCAGGTGGGTTTCGACCCCTCCTGCCCGAAGGATAGGGTCTTTGCACGAGCTGACGGGTGGTGCCCCTCCCTTACTTCCTTGTGCTCTGCGCTTCTCAAACGTTTGCTCTGCTTATTCGACATCCCCCTTTGCATTTGGTTGGGGTTGAACAGGGCGGAGACACCAAGGCGAGACCTGTCGCTACGCAGAGCGGGTATGGCGAAGGTGAAGGGATCAAGAAGACTGGACAGGAGCCGGGAAGTTCAGGACCTGAGAAGAAGACGGAGGGTGGTGGGAGTAAATGGTGGTTGGGAGGGGGGAGCAAGAATTAGGGGGGGTGTTTTTGGTCTGATGACGAACATGGTTTTGAAGCCATTATTCTAAGCGAGATAAGTAGGACATCGTGTACAATTGCAGATAGACTTGCCAATGGGAGAATATTCTCTGACCATTCATGCTGCCCTCTTTGACTGAGCAGAGTCCATATGAAGGCCATGGCCGGGTTGGGTCGAAGGGAAGACGTAAGAGAGAAGAGCGAGGGAGGGGGGCCCGGGGCTAGCATCTGGGTTAGAAAGGGGAATCAGCCTGTAATTCCGTCAAATGTGAGAACTAATGGAAGACCTCAGCAGCTCAAGAGTCACCTCGTCATGAAAAAGATTTATGATCAAACCCAATATGCACACCTATACCTTCTTCACCTCCTACAACCATCACAGTCGATTTAGAACGTCTCCTCCTCGTCCTCAGCTGGTCCATGATCACCATTCTCTCCCTCCACAGCTTGTCCGTTGTCGGGAACCTGGGGGCAGATCAGCTTGGGCTCCAAGCAGTTTCCCCAAGTGCTTCACCTCGAAGCCCTCCACCGTGGAATACAAGATCTCCTGTAATCTCGCCAATGTATCCCGTTCGCCGACTTCGATCCCCTCAATCGCCGTTCGTTGCTGCACAATGAGTTCGATATTTCGAAGCTCTGAGAGACTTTCATCAGCTTCTGATCCCATCAGAGCTAGATGACACGCACTGTCGAAATAGAAATCCCTCTCCTTCTCCAGTCCATCACAAGAAGCCTGTATCTCCGCGACCTGTGCTCTCAACTCGTACATCTGCGCCGAAGATGCTGTGGAGACTGATCGAAGTCCTGCTGAGCTTATGGGAGTACGAGTATTGGTCCGTGCTGCTGCAGGTGCTCGTGAGGTGGGTGGGGGGGCAGTGGGAATGATACCGCCTCTACAGGCACTCAGCGTAATCTGAAGAAGCCCGAGGCAAAGGCGACCCACGCTCGACCGACTGCATCGTACCCTTCGCCTCTGCTATGCGTATCCCAGTACTTCTTCATCCATTGAAGAAACTCGAGGTTATCCTGCATCTTGCATCTAGTCTCATCAGTACATCTCCGACTCCTCTTGCATAGACATACTTAATAAGACGGTCTACGGGTATGGGCTTTGACCCATCAGCTTTGACTGAAGGCACGTATACTGTAGTGAAAAGGGCCTCACCTTGTCGAGACGATGGGTCTTGAAAGCTTTTTGAAGGACTTTGAAGTTATCGAGGTACTCGTACTCCATCTTCGCGTTGAATTTGACTTTACTGAGAGGGATATCTCCTAAAACGCCCTGTATCAGCTACGACTTACAGCTCAGCGTAAAGCAGAGCAGTAATGTGCGTCCTCTTGCGCTTCACCAAGAGAACTTCAGCGGACTGACCGTGTATAGAATCCATGATCTGAGCGGTGATGGTCAGTCTTTGGACGTTTCTGATAGGAAAGGTTCGAGCTCACTTGACAATATATTGATCCTGTACCGCATTGCTCGAGCTTTGTGATCTGTTGAGGAGCCAGCAGCTCATTGAGCCAAGCTAAAAGCTCTCCTCGTGCTGTGACAGCGTCAGCTCAACGGTCAACCTTACAACAACTACGTTGGTATTCCAGCTGATGGAAGATATCCGAGCGACGTACATTCCCCAACATACACGGACATAGCGGAAGGTCAAACTGGAAGTTGATATGCCGATCGCCAAAGCGAAGGGCGATACTGCTCAAGAACGGAGTCTGCCGATGAGAGGAAAAGAGCAGTAGAAGCGAGTGTGATGAGTTGGACGAAGATACGCTCATCCAACGTTGCGAACGCGTTTCATGTTTCATCATTTCTATGTGCTCCTCCCACTTATGTAAAAGGCGTCAAGATCCATGTACTGTAGCTGCCGCTTCAATTTGGTGATTTGGGGAGCTAGAAAGTGGGGAGAGCGCGACGAAGGATGATTAAGAGGCGGAAGGAGGAGAGCAGTGGGGCGGTCGATGAAGTGAAGAATGAGGAAGGCCGGGCAGAGGGCCATCTAGCACTTTCAAAGGCAAGCTTGGCTCCCAATGATGCCTTTGGTCGACGTAAGTAATTGATTGACCGACCGGACTTCAATCATAAGGGTGTATCGTAGCCGACCTTTGACTCTCAGTCATTCCTCTTCGATCATCCTCGTTTCATCATGCCATATGGATGACCCCTCCCACCTAAACCCCGCCGAAAAGCTCGAAAGACATGCTGTTCCTCGTCTTCCTAGCCCTCTTCTCCGTAACCCGTCCAAGCTTTTCCGCAAACATCCCATCCCTTCCGAACGGATGGGAATACTTCGGTTGTGTCGCTCCGAACATCGATTCTACCCGTTGGTTCCGAAACGTCCCTCTAAGGATACCGGCTGATACTCAGTCTAGCGTATACCATAAGCCAGTTAACCCTTGCCACATGCGTCTCTCAATGCGTCTCCGAGGGATCACATTACGCAGCGGCAGGTGCGTCTTCCCTTCCCGTCTGGGCGATGTTAAAACGGAGCGTGCAGAAAGCGGTGACCATTGTTACTGCTCCAATTCGATGACTGGTTTCGCCATAACAAGCGAGAGTTCCTGTGCGTCGCCTTGTGCGGGAGATACGACGCAAATGTGCGGTGGGAATGGATACATGGTGTTCTTCCGGTTATCGCCGTACGATCCAAGAGATACTGGATCAAGTGCGGCGGCTCCAATTTCGAGTGCTACCAATCCACCTTCGACTCCGAGCGTAACATCGCCGGCCCTCACTACTCGATCGTCAAGTGTCGACCGACCAATGTCGTCAGTGACTCCGATATCGACCTCGATTCCGAAAGCCGGCAGCTCAGTTCCGCCAGTTCCGGCAACACCGAGCATCGACGCGGTGTCTTCGGCGGTTGGTAATACTGAGGTCGACCTGCCGAGCACCACCATCCCGTCCTCCTCCACCTCCTTCGCCACCGCCTCTCCGCCCTCCTCCTCCTCCTCGATTTCTTCATCGATTTCACCATCAATGTCCATCTCCGCACCCACCAGTAACGCCGCCGCATTGGCCTCAGCGACAACACTCCAACCTCTTCTCGGAGTGTCCGCGACGACAAGTTCGAACAATAATATCACCTCCATGTCCCCAATGCCAGGCGCTTTCACCCTACATCATTACTCATCCTGCCCTCCACCGAGACATCGGCTATATCAGATGGCGTCCCCACCTCGCGCACCAGCTCGAGTCAAGTCGGACCTGGTCAGGTATGCGTTCGTTGTTCTCAGGGTTGATCGAGTTAATTCCGTACACAGCGCAAGTGTCGAGTCTATTCGATACTTCATACCGATCTCCTCAGTCGTCTTCGCATAGCAATGTCGATCGCCGTGATGGCAATCTTCACCGTCTAGACTCGTGTACGCCTTGTCCGGCTGATACCGCCTTCATTGGCAATTGATCACCCCTTGAAGCCAAAGCACACCCAATAAGCCTCGCTAGACTCTACCTCTCCATCAGTCTTCAACCCCTCTTCATGAGACTAAAATTCACCGCTTCGAGATTCTTTGGGTTTCTCGATGACTACCTTAGCAAACCTCTTTTCGAGCTCTTCCTTCTTGAAGGCGTCTAAGTCGGGGTGCATGAAGAATTTCAAGCTGTCTGTCAGCTTCAACGTCACCCACCTCACTCACACAAGATTACCGCCGGGGAACACCTTCCTCCCCCGTTCCTCCTTATACACTTCATCCTCCCCGGCCCGCCTGAGAACCTTCGTAGCGAATACGGTCGCAGCTGTGACAAGGTCAAGGCTCGCTTGAACGTCACGTAATCGAACACCCGACATCGAGGACATCATATCACTCAGAACGGTGTCAACACCTTCCCTCTCTCTATCCTCGTAATCCGACTCCCCTTCCAACCCAAATGGTCTGGGCCGATAAGCTTTGATCCGGTCCATCAAATCCTCTTGTACCTTCCCACTCAAGAAGTCACCTCTGATCACTTCGACACCAGTGACCGGAGCGATATCAAGTAGATCCACTGCGAAGACCCGACCTCTCTCGCCAATGAGATGAGAAGCGACTTGACTCCATCCTCCAGGTGCTGCACCGAGATCGACGACGATCTTGTCGGCGTCGAACTCTTTTGGAGGGGAGAGGAGGATTGGGTGTCGTTCTGCTAGCGAGAGGAGCTTGAAGGATGAGCGGGAGCGGTATGCTGGGGGTGGACCGGATTTGGTGGACTTGGGAGCTTGGGAGCGAAGTCGCACGTAGGGATCTTGAGATTGACGAGCGATCCAGCGAGCCGACGAAGAGGATTGTTTCCACAGTACTTTTGTCTTCCGCATCTAGCCACGATGTCTGCAGAACACAAAGAAATGGGGAAGGGAAGGTCGACGACTTTTTTCCCTACTTAACCTTGACGAAAACAATACGCACGAAAGTCGCCATGACATGTGTGAAAAAAGTTGTTGCGAACTGTGAGGTTTGAACTCACGCGGGTCTTCACCCAATCGATAACTAAAAGGGGGTTGGCCCTTAAGTCGACCGCCTTAGACCACTCGGCCAAATTCGCTCTTTACGTAAGAACTGCACCCAATCATTTTTCACTAATAATGCATTTAATTTCCATATACGAAATCGGCAGTACATCTTCCAAGACAATTCGCATCCAACTTACAGTTAATTCGTAAGTGAACGATGGTCAGTCAACGTATGGAATCCCTGTGCGCCGCGCCCGTTTGCTGACGTGATGACAGGCCAATGCTTCCTCAAAGCGAATAGCTTCGGCGAACGAAACGGCACTTCAAAATCTTCAGCTCGGTCTCCTCATCGTCAACGTGAGCAATAGCTCCTTTCCCCTTCGAATTCGACCAGAGAAATCTGAAGAGTAGAAGGAAGTGCTGAGATTGGGTGCAGCTACTAGCGTTCGTGCTCCGATCACTTATCTCCCTCTTCACTTCACGCCATTTCATCCCTTCCAAAAAGGTCATCTTCCTCCATATCCTGTCTCTCGGATCGACCATCGCGGTTTGGAGATGGTTCCTCCTCATCGGTACTCCACGGAGAGTGAGCGGAAATGTCAAAGCTGGTGAAGATCTAGGCGGAAAAGGCGTCATCGACCTTGCCTGGGACCTGTACGTGTTCCTCGGAAAGCTGGACTGACGACAGGATTTACATGACTTGGATATGTACGCTTGGTAGTGCTGTTCTCGGGGAGTGGGTATGGTGGTTCTACCTCCTCGTACGTTTTTCCTCAGCACAGAGACTCCCAATAGAATCCCTGACACTACTGCAGATCCCTGGCTTCGGCGCGTACAAAGCGATCAATACCATCAGACCGCTGCTCGGGATGCTACTCCCCGGTTTCTTTGGACCGAGAGTTCCGCGAGATGCTGACGAGGCAGTCGCACAAGAGCAAGTGAAAGAAACTGAGTCCCGGAAACAGGCGAAGCTGAGAGTACGTATGGAGAAAGGGGATAAGAGGGTCCAGCAAGTCCAGCGATAAGAATCATGCCCATTGCATGCACTTTATGGCTTCCTCGCTTACTTCCTTCCGCCCTTCATGAATACTCCTGCTCACCCTTCCTGCCTTTTCTCCCCCGGTCTTAATCCCCTCCCACCCTTCCCGTCGCCCCTCTCTTTACAACATCGCCTCTTCTCTCCATGGCTGTCCCCCATTCTAATTCTGAGCTCTTGTAATATTCCCCACAGCCCATTACCTCGCCCCCACAGCCCATCAGCTCGCTCTCGTCCCGCTTCTCCTCCACAGTCACAAAAGGCTTGCGATTCAAAGACCTAGGGACGGGTGACGAGACACGGTTTAACGCGATCAGCGTAGCGGCGATCGAGCATATTAGTCGGCTGATAAGAGGATTCATCGAGTCCTAAACAGCCACCTCGATCCATGCATGACTCAGCCTACCTCTCCCCCTCAACCTGGTTCCTCCTCTCCCAAGCCTTCGCAAACTGCTCCACACTCACCCCCTTCGCATCCAAATACTCCTTCACCCCATCCAAACCCGGTTCGGGCCTCTTCATCCCAGTTCCCCCTCTCTCCCAAGTCCCAAACAACGCTTCCTTGACCGCCAATTCCCTCTCACTAAACAACCCACCTTCCATCCCATCCTCCCTAGCCCTATCTGACCAAAGATCCTCATGCTTCTTGAACGTGCGCCAGTATGTCGGTGCCGGACGTAATCTCTCCCTCTTATCCAACTCACGACCGACTGCATTCGGACCAGCTCTCTCGACAAGGTTAGAGACCCCGCCTAAACCACGCTCGGTGGTACCGGCAAGGATACTATCGCGGTATTGACGGTAAGGGACGAAGTAGGGATCGGAGTAAGTGTGTCGGAAGGCGTTTTCAAAACCTGTTGAAATATCGTCGGGGGAGTGGAGGAAGGATGAGGCTGTGTGGTGTAAGTCGACTAGGGAACGGAGGATGGAAGGGGAGACGGAGCGGTCGTTGACGCGGAGTTTGCGTTGGGTTTGGGGACGTTTCGATGGACCGGCTTGAGAGGAGGCCGAGCGGATAATGGGTGCGGTAGCCCTAGAACCTCTGCTAATAAGTGCAGCGCTCCAACTGGTAGCTGTGACACGCATGTTGAGGGTATAGGCTTGATTGGAATCGGTCTGTCGGAGGGAGATTAGGAGAAGAGCTGAGGAAACCCGATCAGTCCGGTATATTTCCCACGTCACTGCCTCCGAAAAGTTGTTATCAGCAAGTCCACTATTCTGCGTAGATTCGCCTCGCTGGAAGCACGGCTTCTATCACATAGTAGAGCAAGAACTGAACCTTAGTAATCCATCAAATCATCAGAATGGACAAGGTCCAGTTCCAGCTCGAAGCGACCCTACCTGAGCTGAAAGACCTTCACGAGAAAGGTCTCTTCTCCAGGGTATGCTCCTACGTTTGGGGTGCACTGGACTTAGAGCTGACCAACGATGCACACAGCATGAGATCAACGAGATCACCCGCCGTCGAACGGCATTCGAAATGTCTCTCGTCCGTCGGGTCACCCGAAAGGACGATTTCTTCAAGTATGCGGAATATGAGATCAACCTTGAGCGACTTAGGCGGGTGAGATGGAAGCGGTTGAGTGAGCTTGTAGTGTCGATGATGCTGGGAGTGAAACTGATGCTAATGCTAGAGTACCATTTGAATCCACCTCCCCATTCTGCCTCGACGTATTCATTGCCGAGACGAGCTGTGTATATCCTCAAGCGAGCTACCGTGAAGTTTCCGGGTGACCTGGCTGTTTGGTTGGCGTATGTGGAATATGCGAGTCGGGAAGGGATGCGTAAGGTCGTGACGAAGGGGCTCAACAGGTAAGCAGCTTTCTATCTGTATACCAAATGGTGGTGAACACAGTACACATCGCTGACTGACGTTTCCCTCATAGCGCGCTGCAACATCACCCTTCGTCACCCACCATTTACTTGTTGATATCGTATCACCACGTACACCCCTCGTCACCCTTCCCCCGCTCAGCCATACCGTCCTCCTCGAAACTCGATCTCCCATCATCCGCCCATCAGGACTCAAGCTTTTCCTTCGAAGGTACCTCGCCAGCGCGGACAACCCTTCTTCTTGGGCTTCGACTGTTACCGCAATCAAGAGATCTCTGGCGGGAGTATATCAAGCTCGAGCTCGGTTGGGTCGAAGCTCTTCGGAGGCGGTGGAGAGTACTCGGAATCAACGGGACTGCGGTCACTCTAGAAGATTCGGCTTTTCAGGGGAATGACCAGGAGTTAATAGGTGGAGAGGGATCCTTTGGACCCGAGGGGGAGGAAGCCAGGCAGGCGATCCTCGCCGGACAGCTAGTAGTTCACGCCATCTCGTCGGCGTTGGAAGTGATCTCAGCGAAGGGCGGTACCGGCTTTCGAGAAGAGCTGCTCGACATGTTGCGGGTTTACCCTAGTCCTTTGCGAAGTAAGGTATTGGTAGTGGTGTATGACGATCTGGAGGAGATCGCCAGGCGAGGCGGAAAGGCTGGAGCTCAGGCCAGACTGCTCGTCCTCACGAAACGACTGTATGATCGACCATACGATCCGACAATACAGGACAACGGCGGTATGGTACTATCCGGTCTACAGCTGGTCGAGGAGATTGGCAGGATTGGTAAGGATATCAGACGGAGTGCGAAAACTGCCAAAGGTAGCGACTGGGCAGATGTTGCGGGATCATGGATGGCGACGCATATCGATCAGCTAAAGGGTAACGACGACTTGGTACATTGTCTGAGCACTACAGCTACCAGCACTGACTATGACCAAGCGCGAATACCTCCTGTCCATCCTCACGAGCCTCACCAAACCCGCCATGCATCCATCACCTTATTTGCTACTGCTACACCTCCATCATCTCGCTGGCTCGCCCAACTCCTCCGAACTACTCATCACCGCTCGGTCACACGCTACCGTCCACCCATCCAACCCTAGTCTTCAGAAGATCCGTCTCGAAGCAGAGATCGCCCAGGTATCAAATCCCGCAGTCATCCGCACAGCTGGCCAAAGCATCATCAAAGCGATCACTCGCCCTGACCTATCCGCTTCGGATCAGGGGGAAGCCCAGGAGATCTGGCTTCTTTGGGCGAATTACATGGAGAAGATGCATCTTGGGAATGGAGAAGATATCGAGAGCGCTTGGCAACCGATTTTGCGCGACTCACTCCGCCTTGGAGCTGGACTACCAGACCTACATCCGACCCTCCTCGGAATGTATTTCTTGCGAACCCTACAGCGCGATCGAAATCGCGATCCACATCGACCCGTTCCGACCCTGGTACGAATATGCGCCAAATACCGACCAGATCCTATCTTCTTCAGTACCGCTTTCACCGGTCTTGCCGAGCATGCGACGGACAACAACCGAGACCTCAGCAAGCTATATACTACATGGCGAACCGTTTGCAGGACTGGCGAGGAAAAGGTGACAGCAGTCTTGACCTGGGCTAGGTGGCTTATGCAAGATCGCAAGGGTAGAGAGGCGTCATCCGCGGTAGACGTCGTGAGGAGTGAGGTGAGAGATGATCAAAATGCATTAGTGGAGCTTGAGAGCGGTTGGAAGAAGCTGTTGGATGGTGCGGAGCGCAATGGAATGGAGGATGGGTCATCGGATACCTCACTTGTGATAATGGAAGGCAATGACTTCGCAAGCTCTGGTGAGGAGTACGAGGAGAATTAAGCCGATCAGAAGAGTGGAGTAGTGATGTGAGTTGAGGAGTGAGAGAATTGCAATTCTCTTTCGGGAAGAGAGACGATATTCATTTCCCACCGCATTAGTGCACCACTTAGTTCAGGTGCCTGCGCCCGCCCGGATGCTACTACCCATGGCACCAGGTGGTACCACTCAATCCCCCACCACTCCCTGATTACACTTCGCTGGCAGGACTCGGAGATTCAAGGCCCGGTAAGACGTAAGCTAAATCAGGCCCTTCTACAGGGGAACGGTAAATGAACATAATTTAGATCTAATCTGATCAATGAGTCAATTAGTTACCATGTCTGTGCACGAAACCGGTTCACTGATGTATCTGCTCATTCTCGGACGTACCTGCACACTCTACTTAGACCAGACTACTCACTGATTTACAATACGATATACGCTCAACCTTACTCACCACCCTCATCGCTCTCACCACCCTCATCCTCTCCTCCCCCGTACCTTCAGTCAAACGAGATATCTGCCCAATCTACTACGCCATCTAAGCTCCCGGCCTAGGCGATCAAGGAGGTTACTGGACCCAACCAACAACCGAAGCTATCTTAAGCGGTCTCTCAGGCGGGGAACGATACCTTCTCCAAACAGCTCCACCACCAGACGACGGACCCCAGACGAACCCACTTCAACTCATCACTGACGCTGCAGAAGGATCCAATGCGATCGTCGAGATCGTCGCGACGAAGTTTGCTACGTACCCCGAGGCGAAATTCGTCATCTTCGGTTATAGTTAGGGGACGATCGAGGTTGAGCTCGCGCTCAACAACTCGGCTCTGGTTCGACTCCCTATCGCTGCGGTGATCATGTATGGGAAGTATGTCGATCCATCGTATCTCTTTGGTGGACCCGTTGCTGATACCCCGACGCAGCTGCTTCAGGCAAGAAGATCGGATCGAAAGCATGGCCACCGCGAAGGCCGGAACATCCGTTTGCGGTCAAGTCGAAGGTCTAGCCACACCTCCGACATATGAAGACGTCCCCGTCACCGGTGACTTCTGCCTAGTGTGAGCCCACATCTAAACCTCTTCATAAAATCCCGACTAATGAGCAACTGAGCAGTAACGATTACCTCTGTACCGGGAGTCCATACACTCCTTACCCGTCACCGAACATCAGCTCGCACTGGTCGTATAGGGATTCACAGTGGTAAACGGATGCGGTGGATTATGCAATCTCTTGGATCAGGGCGAATGACGGACATCCCGATCCCTTCGTAGATGAGTCTCTGAGTCTCTTGGGAAGTTTGGAGGAGAAAGGAGCTACGACAATATATGAAGTATGATGATGATATGTAAAAGCTTTCAACGTCACGGAAACCCTTGAGCCCTCTTGAGCCCTGAGGCAAATTCCAGACCGTTCACCTGATTTTGGGAAACCCACCTTTGATGACATGGATAGTGGGTCATTCAGGCATGCTATAGAATTATTCTTTTCCGGGGGACCAGAATCAAGAGCAGAGGCGTGCAGTAAGATTGCATTCGCCAGGATGACGGAAAGTCGATTCAACAAGTATTAGGCTGGCACATCACAAAACCCCTTCCGATACTCACCCCTCCCTCCCTTGCCGCACCGCGGGACTCATAATCATCCTTCATGGGATGTCCGAGTCAGTCTTCTCCGCTCCAAGGGATATACTGAGGCTGGATAGGGGGAAGGGCGGAAACCGCGCAGGGGGAGGAAAATGGCGAAAGGGTGGCCGGTTCACTCCGCGAGTATCAAATCAGCATTGCTACTCTAGTACCAGTCATTCCACTCCTCTTGCTAGTACTTGTAGCTACCTGGCTCATTCAAGCAGATAGGATCGATTGCACGGAGCAAACGTGTCAACTACTCAACCCATCCCTCGCCAGTAATGCCATCATAGCACCCGTCACCTCCTCGTGTCCCGTCAGATCCGCCGCATGAGGCGACTCTATCTGTTCAGCGAGCTGAGCGTCCAGCAAGCGCCGCAGCTGAGAGCACAGCACGCCGATTCTAGTCCCGGCTCGCATCTTCACATGTCCATCTTTCCCGAGTACAACACCTCCAGCCCAATGGTTGATCGTGATTGGTCCGCCGAAGAGGAGCAGTCCGAATAGCGGAACCTGAGGAGTTGAAATAAGTAGCCATCTTTTGAGAGGAGCCCGCATGCAGGGTCGAAAAGAAGACCCCGCCCCCCGCGGCCCATCGCCCCCCCGCCCCCCCGCTCCTCCGGACCTCCTCCGATCCCTCTCTTCCCTTTGCCTTCAGCCCAGTCCTCTGCACGATCATCATCCTTGCCTTTCCTTCCTCTTCCTCCGCTCCAAAATGGAAGGCATCCCCTCTCCTGCAAGTAATAAGATTAAAATCGAGTGACTCACCTCTGTCGCATCCCGCAGAAACACTTTCGAAGTCTCCGCTTTACTGAAGTACACAAGGTATCCGCTTCGGAAGCCGCTTTCCGCAAATAAGACCGAGCTCGGATGAATGAAGACCCGTCCAGTCTGATCGAACATCTTGACCTCCTTCGCTTCATGGTCCTTTTGTACGGCACCTTGCTGTACTCGTTCGAACTGAGCTTTTGGCATCGCTATCCGTGCGATGCGTGGGTACAGACCCCCGACAATGACACCTTTCACCAGGTTGTCTGATTGCGAATTGACGCTAAGACGAGCGAGTTCTGCTGGACTCCCAGCGAATCCGAGCTGCGTAAGGGCAGTAAGGAAGTCCTGGCGCAACGAGGTGATATCTCGGACCGTTGTCGAGCTGATGAAGTTCTGCTCGCAGAATCGCCGTACTGCTCCGTGTGATTCACCTTTCGCTCGTAGTGAAGTGCATGCGTCGTACGCCTTGACATCTGTAAGGAGATCCGACCTTGCCCAAGCAAAAGATTCACGAGCCTTCTTGCTCTCGTCCCGCTTGTCGATGGGTGAAGTGAACAACGGTTTCGCGGAAAGGAGGGCGGCGATGGTAAGGATCGGATCGAGACACTTGAAGATCGTACCGAGTACAAGCATCTTGGCCAAGCGGAGATCGACCGGGATCATGCTCATATGTCGGCCAAGCGGTGTTAGGTGACTACTGTGATCATCACCCTCGACCGCTCCTAAGTCTTGCAGTGTCGTCCAAGCAGCATCGATAGCATCCATTTTAGGCGGATCGATCGCTTTGCTCAGGAAGGCCTTGACATCCGTATCCTCACTCATAGCTTTGACCTGCAAGAATAGGCTCTCGAGAGGTGTGCGTAAGATTTCCGGAACAGGAAAGCGAGGCATGCTGTTTGCTTCGGTTCGCCGTGTATACAGCTTGAAACACTGCCCAGGCTGCGTTCGTCCCGCCCGACCCCTTCGTTGTCGTCCTGACGCCCGACTAGTCCAAGCCTCGACGAGCTTTTGCATTCCCGATTCCGCATCGTATTGCATCTCCTTGACTCGTCCGCCATCGACAACATAAACAACATCTGGGATTGTCACGGAGGTCTCGGCAACATTGGTAGCAACTACGATCTTCCGCCTCGGTGAGGTGGGAAGAAAGACTCGCTTCTGCTCCAAACTGGACAAATTCGCATGAAGGGGAATGATCTCGACAAGTCCAAGACTGGTCGACTGCAGCTCGGAGATGCATTGTCTGATCTCCATGACGCCCGGCACGAAGACAAGGATGGCTTCCATTGTTGTCTTGGCATTCGAGACGATATGCTTGACAACAGCCGCGACCAAGGAGTAATCGATTCGGTCCGAAGCGGAGATTATCTCGAGAGCTCGTTGCGAGTCAGGATCAAGGTCGAGCTTGGCAAAGTCTGAGCGGATCGAGGCTTTCTGCTCTTCGGTTTGTCGAGGCCCCATTCGTAGTGCTTGCGCTTGGAAACGAATGAGCGGAATGACGTCCTCGAGATAGCTAAGAACATCAGCAGCGAAACAATGCATGGCTAGGCCTGCTCACTGGTCGGTGACAGGATGCGTAAAGCCGGGAATAGTCAGACTCGGACAGCCGTCAAAGTATTCTACGCAAGTTTGAGCTGTTGGCACGCGGTATCTCAGTCTGGCCTACTGATGAAGATTTGCTCTAAAGGCGAGATCAGCGATGATGTCTTCTTGTGATCGAAAACGTACCATTGATGGTAGCGGACATCAGGATAACCTAGTATTGATCAGCTCTGGATAAGGTTGGATCGCTTTATAGACTTCTGTTTATGAAGACCGAGGCAAAATGATTTTCTGAAGGCGAGCAATCGGCGCAATTCGCCGGCTACACAGACGAGCCCGATGCCTGATGACAACGCAATGCCTCTGGGACGAGGCATCGTCGCATCTCTTCAGCTGCACGGACGTACTGGATACCTGACGAAAACGCGATGCCTCCGGAGACGGGATCTCGCCACTAGTCTCCGGCTACACACACATACACACCAGCTCCTTAGAGCAAACGCTTCTGTCGAAAAGATATCCGCGTAATGCTCCAGATAGACATCCGCCGCGTCAGCTCGACCAATAGGCAATAGCCCTTTGACAGTGAGATATCGCCGCATCTCTCCGGCTGACGGCCGTCTTCACAGCTCAGCCATGGCAAGTCACTCTCAGCAAGGAACTACCGCCGCAATTCTCGGGCTACAGCACAGCCCAGCACCTTATGTCTGACCATTCCTCAGAAGGTTCAGACGAAGGTGACGGGGAGAAAAGAGTTATTGAAGACGAAGCAGAGAATCCCTCAACCAGACTTACCTTGATAGTTTTGTTCCTCTCCAGTAAATCCCTCAACAAGCAGATCAACAGATCCGTATCCACCCCTCTCTCATGCGCCTCATCGACAATCACATGGCTAACACCCTGCAGGTCCAAATCGCCTGACCCCAGTCGACGAAGTACGACACCGGTGGTACAGAAGAGTAGTCTCGTATCTGGCGATGCACGACGTTCACCTCGGATAGCGTATCCGACCGTTTCGGGATGTCGATCGACATCTTCGAGTCGCTCGTTGGCTACTCTGGCTGCTACGCCCATGGCTGCTACTCGTCGAGGTTGAGTGATAATTATGTTTATGGATGCTCCGCGACAAGAGGCGATCTCGTGATCGAGGATGAATTGCGGGAGCTGAGTACTACATTGTCATCAGGTCAAAGATCTGCAAATCCCGTGGAGATGCCGACCTCTTGCCACACCCAGTCTATTGAGAAGCACAAGTCAATCAACAAAAATTTGGACGTCAATGTGAGATCATTCACCTCCCCAACGACCACGAGGACTCGACTGCTTTCAAGCGCTTTGGTGATATTCCCCCGCTCCTTCCAAGCTGGTAACCGCTCCCTCTCTGCCATCACAGCTTCATACGCCGGATTCGCTATCATGTCTTTTTGCCGCTTCTTCGCCGCCTCCTGGTCATCTGAGGATGGTTCTCGCCGTCTTGGGGCGTCTCTCAGTCGCTTGATCGCTCGCTTGATCGGAACTTGAAGCTCATTTATCGTCTCCTCGACCTTCGGGACAAGGTGTTTCGTGACTTCGCCGATATCTGGTGGATTTGCTACCACTTCTGGTAGAGCCGATTCGAGGTATTCGACCATACTCAGAACCGCACCTCCTGCCCCAGACTCGAGGACAGAGGTAAGGTCATGTCGTTCCGGATCCCGAAACTGTCGAAGGAGCGAAGCGTGCAGATGTAAACGCATATACGAAGGTAAAGTGGCGGATGTGAGGTGAAATGAAGGGGGATATGCAGGATATGATGGTGAAGGGTATGGTGATGCTTGGTCGAATATGATGTGCAGTAGGGCATGGTCGTTAGGTGTTGTGTCTATGTCGATCTCTAGCTCTATAGGTGATATTCTGCGGTACCTCTCGCCCAGTACCGCTTCGATAGCGAGAATCTCTTCCTCGCGAGTATTTCGCCGTTCCTCGTCCGCAGCTTCTTCTCCATCCCAAGCCGTATACTCCATGACACCCCAGCCGTCCTGACCAGTTTCCCATCCACATAGCCGTCGACCAAGAAGATCGAGGGCGACAGATTCCCTTGCGTCTTGCTCGAGGATCCGCTCGACTGCCTTTCGCGGAAAGCCGTCCTGCTTGACGAGCTTGTCTACTAACCAACCTTTGAGAAGGGCCGATTGTCCTCCGTTTGTGACCGAAGCGCCGGTGACGAAGTTCGAAGACGACGCAGAAGGTCGATATCGCTGTGGCAGGTCGTCTTCCGGCAGATGTAGTAGTAGCCACTCGATAGCGGCTTCGAGAGGTGAGAGAATGCTGAGCGAGAGCACGAGTGGATCTGCGGTGGAAGAGGAAGATGAGTGAAGACGAGCGTTCGCGGCTTGTAAAGCGGAGAGGGCTGAAGCGATGTGAGCGGGTCGGAAGCCGAGAGCCGTGAGCTGAGCTTTGAGCGATACAAGGTCAAGAAACGGTGTCGCGGCTCCCGACGGCAAGGTCGACGCTGTTCCCGAAGTCTCCCGAGTCGCTTCTAGGACCGCTGATGGAAAGCGTTGCATCATCTGCGCATATCAGCTTCTACCTTGACCGACTCTCGCTCAGCAAAGTAAGCGACCGAGCAGGCTATGCTAAACCAGGAAAATGCTTCTGGAGCGAAGGACACCTCGACCCACCTTCCTCACCGTCCCTTCCACCATCTCCCTCAACCCAGGCGCCATCCTCACCTCCGGTACACCCTCCCAAGCTCTTCCTCCACCTCCAGTACGCCCGTTTATCATCCCATTCCTACTCGTTGGTGTCGCCCTCCCACTCCCACCTTCGCTACCCTCTCTCACCGCCTCCTTCTCCTTCCTCCTCTTCTGCCTCTCCTCAACCTCCTTCTTCGCTGCAAAAGGGTCAGGCGACCATTCCCAAGCTTGATGCTCCGGCGTCGCCTTCTCGGAAGTCAATTGCGACCAATAAGGTCTGATCGAGGGTGGAAGCGTCATAGCCAAAGGTAGGTGGGAGCAGAACTCGAGTCACATTCAGTTACACAGATTAGGCATCTAATTGAGGGAAAACCTTACGCGGAAGAGAGCATAAGTTGCTGCATATTGTTTCGCCTCTTGAGCCGTATTGATCTCAAGTGGAGCATGAGGGACCAACCGAACCGTCTCGAGATCGTAAACGTTCTTACTGACTCGTTTTCGAAGTGTCACGGAGCCAGTGAAAGTCACCGGTTCAGAAGAGCCAGGATTCGCCTTCTACCCTTATCATTTTTCGCCATCAGCCTCGAAATCCAGCATACATTTTCTTTCACAAACAAGTGGGGGTTGAAAATCACTGACCGATTCGACGATCGGTCGCTCCCACCCTGCTTTCTGGCATTTCTCGTTGAGGATCTGGATAGGTGTCTTATACCCGGCTGGGAAAAGAGGTGGGGGTTTCGGAGGACCATCTGTTGGAGGTGCGTCTTCTTTGGGAGGTGCAGAGGGCTTAGAGGAGTTACCGGCGTTCCCTGAGCGGACGACATTCGCTGGTCGTCGCCTAGGGCCCATGGGAATTAGGTGAGCTGTCGCGCTGAAAGAAAGACGTAGCAAGCGAAAAGTATTGTGAGCAGTGACTTTTGCAGAAACACCTCCACCCGCCAAGCAGCTCCTCTTGGAAAAATCGACTGAAAGCTGTTACATTGGCCACGATCCAGGTACTCATGTTTCTCATCTCATGTGTAGCACCACGCACAAGCGTACAACACAACGATATTACTCTACTCAGAGATACTCACTCTACTCAGAGATACCCCTGATCTCCCTCAAAGTCACTATTCTCATACTTGGGTTTCTTCTCGCCATCACTAGCACCTTCTGACTTCCTCTTCTTCCCCTTCTTCACCTCCAACTCTGCCAACGTTGACGGTCCCGAACCTTGGCTCGGATCGAGACCTGGATCTGGCCCTTGCCCTAGCCCTGGACCGGTGAGTTGAGCCGGACCAGGCACAGGAGAGAGGATAGCTCCTGCCGAACTGGCATTTGTCAACCCCGCAGCGTCCGCTTCTCTCGCTGCTCTGTCTCGCATCTCCTTTGTTCGCTTGCCTGGACCTCTGCGACGGACGGCTTCGTCGAATGTGCAGACTTCGTTTCGTTTAGCACAATTCTCGCATGTTGGGCGGTGGCCATCGCACCTGCCGAAAGTCAGCTCACGATACTCTTCATAGGCATTCGTTGAGATGTACTTCAATTTCCTTCGGCGGCAGAAGTGGCACGCCAGTGTGAGCTTCTTCTGCCTTCGCTGTTCCTCGTTGTCCTCTCCGTCTCCGTCTCCGTCACCATCACCATCTCCCCCACCTCCGTGGCGGTCCATACCTCCCCCTGACCCGTCACCATTCGCATCGTCCCCCCCACCACCGTATCCACTGCCCGAGGCGGAAGATCCCATGTTCTCGTACCTCGACGCAGAACCGCCGTTGAGACCACCGCCCGTTGCAGCGTTGTACGAGCCTCCACTGGCATCCTGAACCACTCCATTCATACTCGCATACATCGACGTCCGGTATGAATGAACCGAGTTGTTCCGGTCCATCGATGCACGAGACGACGTCGAAGCAGTAGGAGAGACAGGAGGCGGTTCGAGGCAGTCCCGCGAGTCCCGGTGAGCGCTTCGAAAAGGCTTGTCCAACGGCGTGGGGATCTGAACAGGTTGGGGAGGTGAGGAGAAAGAAGCGTGAACCGGCAGAATTGGGGTGATGAGAGGATGAGGAACAGGGGTACCCGAATTTGTCGTGTCAGATCCGGTCAGCTGAGGTAGATCGTTCGTAGGTTGCGAGGGTGCGAAACTTTCGAGGGTAGTTTGCAAGTGATCCAATCGTATATTGGACACGAACGGATTCAAATTGAAGAACGCATCGAACGGATTTGGCCTGTTGAGCTCTGACAATTGTTGAGCAGAAGGTGGCGAAGGCTTGACTACGGTAGTTGGACACCATGGGTTCGTAGCTTGCCAGTTTGAACAGTCGGCTTCATTTTGACTCGGAGGGAGCGACATGTTCTGCTGGTTCGCGAACTTGGTCTGAACTAGGAGTTGATAAGGTATGGCCGGCGGCTCCGTTGTAGCCACAGGCGGTGCCCAGTAAGACAGATCGTTCGAGACATTCCTGCATGTGTTCAAGTCACTCTGCGGTCGCTCGAAGGTATGCTGACTATTGGGAGGGACATGGTTCGTCAGGAAGGCGCCTGCAAGTTAGTCAGCAGGTCATCCATGAAGCAGGGTGAGCGATCCATCCCGATGATAAAGGGTCGAACAGACATACCTGTGAAGGCTAGGGTATTGAAAGAATCCTGAGTTGTTGACGTGAACGTATCGTCTCCAGGATAAGATGTGGGAGTATAAGCGCGAGTTTCTCTAGATTGAGAGAACGAGGGAGCTCGGAAGGAAGGGCCGCCATTCATGTTGTAAGGTCCGAGCTTCTGCGGTTCGGGAGCGGTACTATAGTGTTTCCCGGCGAAAGAAGGGTTGAAGACGGTATCACCGGCTTTGTGCGTTGCAAGGTCCAGGGCGTACTGGGTGATGTTGAGAGCGAGAGGTTCCCGAGGTTCAGGCGGTCGTTGCTGCTCAGCTGCTATCTTCGCTCGTAGCAGTTCTCGAAAGCGACGCGAGGGATGACTCTCCGCGGTGGTTACAGGCTGCACAGGGATTGTCCCTTGTATCCACCCGACTCCGGCTACGATCGTTAGCGGGAGTAGCGGGCAGTCACAGCTACTCACCCGGAGAAGGGAGAGGTGCGCCTATTCGTACACCGGTCTGTCCGGTATCTGCCTTGACTCCTGTGTGTTGCGATGTTTGGCGATAGAAGCCTGGGAATGATGTGCTCAAGACTGGCGGGACGTCGAACCGGTGCGGTTCGGGCCAGTAATGATTGGAGGGTAAAACCGGATTCATCACCGTGCAGATTGTTTTGGATTGGATGAAGGAGTCAAGGGGATGAGCGATTGAAAGGCGAAGATGGGATCAAGGTATTGATTATATCTACGTAATTAGGCGCGTCAGCAACCAAGCAAAGAGCTGGGGAGCTGGAAAGAGTAGATCGCTGAAAGCATCCCAAACAGGGAAGCGGCCTCGGCCTGCCAACTCGCCCCTTGGAGAGGCCAAAGAGCGCTAACAGCAGAACGCGGGAAAACACGACCGCCCCTCCCGAAACATTGCTTTTCGCGAAAAGCCCGCTTTGACCTCATCTTTTGGATGTCGCAAACAACCCAGGAGATTCCAGAAGGAAGAACCGGTATTCCGAAGGAGAAGGAATCCAAAGACGTTGTACCGACGGCATCACTTACCTTGCTTCACAGGATCTCACTCGCTTTCCTCGATCAATTCCACTACCGACGACTGTATGCCACTCGACACTTGCGCAGAGTATTCCACCGACTTGTTGATACCAAGACTGGACTGCTCTGATCTCAGATTAGGTTGAAGGCGATTGGTCGATATTAGCGCGTGGTGGAGACGGTTTGTTTTAAGCAGTGGATGGTTTCGTTCGTCACGGTGCTAACTTTACTTTCGCCAAGTCGACAAGGGGGCTGTAGATCTTAGGTCAAGCGATTATGGTGATCTCTCTATAGTCATCATAAGGTCTATCAAGAATGGGTAAAGGTATCAAGCATGAAGTGAAGAAGATCTTTGATCCTGGGGTACGGAATACGGATTCCCAAATAGTAGTACTTTTGACTGACCCGTAATTGCGGGGATTTGAATCCACCTCCGGCGTCTCGGGAAATCGTCAAATTCTCTCCTATCGTGGACAGCGGGGCCTTACAGATCCACCACAGGCATCGCTAACACATTTGGCTTCGCCTCTTTGCGACCTCCTAACCCTTTAATATTGTGTCTCCGTCGTTCACCAACTGCAAAACCGTCAACTCTTCCAGTGATTATGTGACGAGATGACGACGGACGCCACCAAACGAGGTGATACTATACCCATCTTCCGTAATCATGCCAGCAAGCCACCGAGATCCTAGAACATTCCTGCGCTCTGCAAAACGATTAAAGACATGTCAGTGCTTCTTTGGGTCAGTAGCCAATGGTGATTTCTCCATTGTCTCTTGAAAGCGGTGGTGGAGCAGAGCCGACCCAATTTGTTCATATACTTACCTCGCTCTCTCTCTGCTGAATGAGAAGTGCCACATTCATCTGCTCCCGCAACGCTTGACTGGATCTGCTTCCGCCGAATAGTTTATTCGCTCCACCTGTCAATGGCGTCTTCAGCGAACCTCTCTACCTGGGAGTTCAATTCATCTCGTCCAAGTAGCGTTAACATCTGCGCTTCACAGGCCTCGGATCGGCTCCTTGACTCCCATCGACACTTTCGCTCTCATCCTCCCTCACGACCATGGCTAATCTAGGTGTACCCGTCAAACTCCTGCACGAATCCTTGGGTCATGTGATTACCGTCGAGCTAAAAACAGGAGAGGTGAGCCCGAACCTTCCTTCGATCTTGGCCAGGAGCTAATAGCCCTTACTCGATAGATGTATCGGGGAAAGTTGATGGAAGGTTCGTTTTCGCGCTCAACATCCCAAACAGCCAAAATAACTGACCGTGCTTCTCCTATCCTTCCCCTCAACCATCTTCCCTCTATCCCCAACCTTACTTTCTACCTGTCCTCTCCGGGAAAACGTTCGAAATCTCAATCTCTTTTCTTAATCTGTATCACCAAATCAACCAATAGCCGAGGACTCGCTAAATATCGCTTTACGAGAAATAACGGTCACAGCGCGGGATGGACGGGTATCCCAGCTGGAGCAGGTCTACATCCGAGGAAGTATGGTGCGTTGTCAACCAGCTCACAACTAAACATGGCACTGATGAAGAACGTTAGATCCGTTTCATCATCGTCCCTGACTTGTTGGCGAATGCACCCATGTGAGTAGTAGCGCTCCCGCCTCGTCCTCTCCAGCTAGACACTTATTATCTGGAGAGGAAGGAGGGAAAGTTTAGCTGACGATGAGTAGGTTCAAGCGAGTTGGACCGAATGCTATGCGTGGGAGAGGTATTGGTGCTGCACGTGGGCGTGCGACTATCCAACGAGGTGAGCTTTCACGCTGCCGGGCGTAGCGTACTTCCATCCGGGAGGACAAGTCAACAGAGCGGGAAGCTGAAGTTCCGCGTAGCAAACGCACGTCGTGGAACAACGAGGACAAACCAAGGTGTCAGGCGTTAGAAGTCAATCTCAGCGTGTTCTGGCCATGCAACCATCCTTCCCCGTTTCCGGAACTTTTCGCGCAGACATCAGAAATCCATGACATCCTCGACCTTCTGCTTTGGCATTTTCGCTACTTCCCCTCTGACGATCCCCAACATCTTCTTCGCACTCTCATTCCCAGGTTGATACCTCAACACCTCCGTCAAATCCGCCTCAGCCTCTCTCCATCTCTCCGTCCCCCTCCGAGCAAGCGCACGCTGGTAGAATGCCTTCCCGTTTTTGGAATCCTTTGAGAGGATATGTTTGCAATCTGCTTCCGCGCGGTCGTGTAGGCCGAGTGTGTTGAGCGCGACTGCTCGGTTGGAATAGTAGACTGTCTTCTTCGCGTCGAGGGAGATAGCGCGGGTGTAGTATTCGACTGCTTCGGTATGCCGGGACTCGTTCACCATGAGGTTGCCCTTGTCTCGTTAGCGCTTTGTGTCAAGTGAGAGACGGTGCGATCCACTTGAGTCTTCTCTCTCGCACCCAGCTCTTCAGCCCACTTGTCCATACACTCCTGCCAGTTCCTCGTCTCCCGTCCGTTCTTTCGCCATGTGACGCTGGGTTCTGCCAGTCGGCGATACAGAGCGATAGGATGGACATGCTCAACTTCCTCCACATCCTTGTAATACGATGAGTAGAGAAAAGGCGAAGCGGCCGTCGCAGCTTGGTGTAGCAACTACGAACGGACATCAGCTCTCTCCCAGTCTGGGCTATTGCGTCAATGTCTACCACTCACCTTGATGAAATGCCGAAAAGTTAAGACAATCGCCATATTCCTCACGACTGGATCCTCCTCCGCCCACTCCTTAGGCAGAAAACATATCCTCCCCTTATCCTTACCCACCTCCCCTTTCTTCCCGCCAGTCCCATTAACCACTCTCCTAACTTTCCCCTTCCCACGAGTGACTTTTACCATCTTCCCTTCCTTCCCATTTCCATTCCCATTCCCGACTCCACCTCCCCCTCCAGCTCCACCTTTCACACTCCCATCTTCCGAATTGTCTTCCGGTAACTCGATCCCTTCCAGTGCGGCTGGTGCGTTCGTAGATGGCCCATACCGACTTTCGACAGCTGGGTCCGCCGCGCCCATCTCTTTCAACCGCCATCGGAGGTGTTCTTCCACGGCTAGGACATCGGTCATTTGCGGATGAGGGAAGATGGGAGGTGGACATGGTTCAGAATGTCCATTCATGGTCGGTTTCGGGTTTCTTACAAATCCTTTTCCTTCGGGAAGAGCGGATTTGGCGGCAGGTATTCGACGCATAGCAGATCTTCTCGCTTTCGCTTGACCTTCTGTCTCCACTGAGCCCGTCCATCCGGCCGAGACTCCTTTCCCATTCAAGTCGTAAGGTAACGGTCCAACAGGTCCTTTCCGACTCTTCGCGGCTTCATCAAAACATCCAAGACAAGCTGTGAGCTGACAAAGGCACAACCCGTGATCATCATCCTCTGGATTCGCCGAATGTCCATGAAGGTATGCCAAGCTATGGAAACATACCCCATCTCTAGGTAGAGCTGGAGGTAAATTCGGCTGATTCGGATTAGGTGGTGGTAGTTTCGAAGATGAAGCTTCGGGTGGTCTAGCTCCGGAGAGACGGAGTTCGAGTTCGGCGTAGAGGAGGTCTAGCATCTGGACTTGAAAGACGTAGTCGAGGGATGCACCGCCGTGGACTACTTGGCGTCGGAGGAAAGTTGAGGAAGCACCGGTGAGGAGTAGGTGGATGAGGAAGTTTGGGACTGTATGCGTGAATAGGTGGTGGAATGCTTCGGTCCTGGGTATCGATCAGCGAGATCGAAACGATCCTCGCAGTAGCAGGATAGGCTATCGCGTTGATGGAGCTCACCAGCACTGCTCTACCCAACAATCGAACTCCCTCCTTAATACCATCCCCATATCCCTCACGAACCCTTCCAACTCCTCTTCCTCACACCTCGCACACCTCTTATCTTCATGTTCTCCCTTCTCAGGCCACACATTACCCACCGGACATCTCCCAGTATCCCCATTCTCGGAAGACCCCTGAGGAATATCCTGATGTCTCCCTACGAGCTGGAGGACGGGGAGTTGAGGAGGAGGAGCCGGTTGTCGATGGGCTGAAGCCGCTGCCGCTAGCGCTTGAGGGGAGAAGGAGGAAGCGAAGTTTGATCCGATCAATGGATGGAGGGAACGGGAGTGGGAGGCAAGTCTTTCGGTCAGGGCGTGAAGAGTCGCGTTGGAGGAGATGGAGGGGTTAGGCATGGGCAATCAGGTTTAAGGGGTATGTCGATGTCAACAGTAAAACCAGTGGTGAGACCATAAGCTGGTCAAGAAGTAAGCGAAGTATGGCAATGATGGGGCTAGTGAGTATGTGTGTTCAATTGGTCTGAGCGCTTGAAATGGCCTGGATTAGATGCGACAGCTCGATGGGGAAGGTATCAATGACACGTGAGGCAAATTCCTCGACACGTTTCAGATATGGGTTTCCTGTGGAGGATTCATAGCTCCGTGTCATTTCGGTTGGACTTACATCTCGACCGTCACTTGGCTGTTGCAGCAATGGTATACAATGGAGGTGAACTCTCATCTCACTCTGGCTTCGCCTTTCTGACAGGTGCAGATGAGGTCTCCGGCATTGTGGTGGACTTTGGCTCGCATACCACCCGAGCAGGTTACGCTGGTGAAGATTGTCCTCGAGTCGTCTGCACTTCTTTTTACGGCTACACGTCTGAACCGTCATCATCCGGGACCAATGGGGATGGAGGTGTCTCTATGGACGGACAGGGAGAAGGAAAAAAGGGGTCTAGGAGGACTCTGTATGTGGGGGATGATGGAGTTGGAGTTTGGAGAGCTGGGATGGAGGTTGACAATTTCATGACTGACGGCGTGGGTATGTCTGTCCCTTCATGAAGGAAATATGTACTAAAAATGAGTAGTGACTAACCCTGAACCCGCTGCCACGCTTCTCCATCATATCCTGCGAGACCGACTCTCGGTAGATCCGAGCGAACATCCCTTGATGCTGACCGAACCGGCTTGGAACACTGCCAAAGCGAGGGAGCTGCTGGCAGAGATGGTTTTTGAGGGAGAAGGTGTTCCGGCTATGTACCTGGGTTCGGCGGGAGTGCTTTCAGCGTGGGCTATCCGTCTGCCTGAATTCGGGAATGTTTTTAACCAAATGCATGTAGATTCGCAGCTGGAAAACCTACGGCGCTTGTGCTCGATGTCGGATACTCGATTAGCAGTGCTGTCCCTGTCGTCGATGGGTACGCATTACGAGCGGGTAGGTGCAGAAATAGGCGGTCATCTTGGATTTCTGATAGCCGCGTCAGGTACGATGCGACAACCTCTTGGATCATCCCTCCTTCTTTCTCAACTGCATCACCACTTCACACACCCCACTCCCACTCGAGCATTCCCCCTCTCCCTCCTCCCACGCCATCTCATCTCCAAACGAGATCCTACCCCAGAACCAGGTATTCAGCCCAAACCCATCCTTCGAGACGACCGGGCTCCCCAAACAACCGCATCCTGGCAGCACTGGGCACAAGAAGGCGTAGTCGAGGGATGGAAAGAAGCTAGTGGCGAGATCATCAACTATCGAGGCTTCGATTTCCAGACTGCTCGGGATCTCCCTCAGGCACTGTACGAGTTCCCGGATGGGTACCATCAGTATTTCGGGGAGGAGAGGTATCGATTTACGGAGATGCTCTTCGATCCGAAGAACTACTTCAACCAAGTGAGTTTAGTGACAGCTGGGGATCATAAGACGGTCCTGATGGGTGGTCCAGTCAATCGAACCTCCAGAACAACTACGGACAGTCCAATCCACTTCTCAATCCCATTCTCTCAAAGACCTCGTCCCCCTCTCTCAGCTTGTTCACGACTCAATCATGGCATGCGACGTCGATGTGCGAGCCGCATTACTGCAGAACATCGTCGTTGTGGGGAACACCTCGCTGACTCGCGGTCTGTGCGAGCGGCTAGACGTCGAGCTAGCAGGTCTGATGCCAAGCGTGGGTTTCTAGCGTTGCAGCTCAAGACTTACCGCTGATGTCGGTGGGATGCAGCAAAAGATCAAGATACATTCGCCGACAATTCCATTTGAGCGGAAGTACTCAGCCTGGCTCGGTGGATCGGTACTTGCGAGTCTAGGGACGTTCCACCAGCTGTGGATAACCAAAGACGAGTATGAGGAGCATGGTGTCTCGATCGTGCATCAGCGTGAGCTTCATCAATCATCGACTGACTCGTCCAGAACTGACAGTTGCGCAGGGTGTAAATAAAGCCTAGCATGCATGTATGAACATGATAGCGCTCTATCCCATCTTGAGTAGTATTCCATCAAGTACCTCGTATAGTCTCTAAGGCTATATTAGCCTGCTCATGAGCTACGGCAACTTTGATGTATGCTAATGGCTAAGTATGCTGAACTCGTCTCATGATGCTTCCTCATTCGCGTCCTCCTCTGAATCACTGACCTCCTCGCCAATCTCCCTCCTCAAACGCCGAATGACCTGCTTGTGCAATTTCAGGATGTACGCTCGTTCAGGTATCTCTCTCAAGAATCGCTTCTTCTCCTCGAGAGCAAGCGTTCCAGTTGGGAGTATGTCAAGCGCTTTGCAAATGTATCCCCTAGTCCGTTTGTCAGCTGGATGGAGCGGAACAATCCGCGAAATGCACTGACTGGACGGTAGCTACCTTTATACCTCCTTCAAGGGCGATGGCTTCGCTTGACATCCCTGCTCCGAACCTCTCAAGCGCTCTCATCTCGCTTGGTCGAGGTCCACCGAGCATCCCAGGTTGCGAGGTCAAAGATGTATCGGCGGGTATGGTCCTGACCGTCGATTCGCCAACATCCGCGCAGAAGTCCCGTAGATCCAGCTGAACCTCCGCCAGTCGGGCCAACTCCAAGTATATCTGCAAGCTCGCATAGACATCGTTCGCCGCATCTTCACATCAACCTCCATCAATTTTACCTTCTCTGGCGATCGATGGGGGAGAGCTTACAGTCAATCTGCCTACCATCCAACCGATCCATCCAATTCCCCTTCCTAACCCCGACATCCTTATCGATCTCCTTTCCCACATACGCCCGTCCAAGGTTCGCAAGCGAGATGAGCTGTGCACCTGGACCAGTCCCTATAGGATCCGAGCGACGGGCAAGTTGTGAGAGCTCGAGGAGGGAGTTAATGCCTCTTGGAAATGATGTAGGGAAGTCGCGCAGGAGCTTGAGGCCATCACCACGGGTTTGGACCCCCGTCTTGTAGATTGAAGGATCTTGTAAGATCTCGATGACCTTCTGAGGCAGATCTACATTTCAAATCAGCTAGAACAAAGCAGCAAAAACAAGCCCGAGTGACCTTGCATATCCCTCATATGCACAAGCACAATCAATTTCTCATCGCACAACTGCACTAACGCCGTCCTAGCCTGTTCGAACCCCCATCCAGTTCCGTTCCATTTCATCCCGATCCTCTTCTCCACCATCCGTCCGTCCGGTCCGGCGGTCTTGTATTTCCCCGAGACGGGCCATTCGAGGTCGAAACCTAGGACTGGACCTCGGAGACAGGAAAGGAGGTCGTCTGCCTCTGCTGAATTCGTGGTGTAGACTACTCGTGGGCGAGAGGTTGGAATGAAAGTCCGGTGATCGAATGGAGGTAGGTTGATTGGTTGAAGTGAGGATTTATAGGTTTTGATGATTGGGGCTTTGAGTCGTGGAAGGGGGATGGGAGGTTTCCGAATGGGTAAAGTCTGCGTAGTCGCCAATGGTCGTCGTGGGACGACCACTTCGACGGCTTCCTGCACCTCCGCTTCTGGGGAGCTTGCAGCTCGCCTCACCCCTAGCCGGCCAACCTCTTCGGCGAGTAACTCGATCTCAGCATCCCGCATCATCCACCTCTCGGAATAGCTTTCCCAGGTTGAAGTCGTTTCTTGACTCTCCGTCTTCCCTGATTCCGAGGTCGACGAGTAATGAGCAACCAGTCTTGGCCGTTGACTGGCTGGAGGTGGAGGTGGGACGGGCTTCGCTCGGTTGAAGAACGGATGAATGGGTTTGGGGTCCGGCCGCTTGGATGTAAATGGAGGGTGAATTGGATGAGGAGGGGCAATTGGATGAGGAGGGGTAAAAGCGGTTTTGGGAAATTGGGATGTATACTTCGGTTTTGCGCGAGGACGAGGAAGATCAGGTGGAGACGGTGATATGGAGACGGGGCTGGAAGCTGAGCCACTTCCGGACCGCCTGCTCGGCCTACGGAGTACCATCAGGGAGTGCGAAAGGCATAGAATTGTGCTACTCGCGTCTCGGCTGCGAAGACAGTGCAGCCTTCCCAAGCCTTCGCACCTGACCTCAGCTCCTCGTCTACATTCCGATGTATCCTATGCGGGGTCCCGCTGCTCTCCCCTAAACTGGGTGATGCGACAGACATGTTGGGATGCGGAACAGACAGCTTCGCGAGACCAAAAAACCGGTCAGACGGCAGTCGAGTGTGACAGAAGATGTGCCGTAAGCGGGGAGGATAGCTATAGCCAGCGTGTATTGGGCATACCGAGCGAGACATAGACGATAAAGATTGGGAAACAACAGAGCAACGAGAACGCGGTTTGAGCGAGGTGGAGGTGGGAGCAACGGAGCGGAAGCAAATCCTCGCTCGCCGGCCGTCGGTGTGCACCGGTCTATAGATCAGCATGCACGTCTTCAAGAAAATCCACCCCGAATATTGCTCTACAGTACAGAGATTGTTCTCATCACTACATAGATGCAGTGCTTAGCCCGGAAGCAAATTCACTCGCTACGGCAACAGCATGATTATTGCCCGAAACGGTCTAGATTCACGTTTGAGAACGCGTCAGTTACTTTTAGCTCAGATCTTTTCAGCCTTCACCAAGAGTTTCCTCATCACCTCGCATATCTCTAACCCCCTAAATCTACCTTTGGACCTCTTCTGCTCTTGTTGTAGGAGCTCAAAGGAGCTTGTAGGGTGGTGGTGCTATTCGAAAGTAGGTCTCACCTTTTCTCGTCTGTCTCAACGTTCAGTAGTATCATTGGGCTATCCTGCTTATCATATCACCTTGAAGTAGACTCGTGTATGCCAGCGAAGCATTCCACACGAACCTCACTCATACACACTCGTTCCACCCACATTCCCTCGGTATCGACTTCGACCTCCGCTTCATCCACTTCCGCATCTACCCGATCATCATCCCCTGTCCCACCGAGCCATACCTCCCGCCTTTCTCCCTCAACCGACTTCCTCTTATCTCTCCTAAGATTTCGACGCCGTACTCGCCGATCCCCACAGCTTTCTCCAAAGATGTTTTCGAGTCGCAAATACTCTCCCTTACCCACGAGTAGCGGTCCTCAGCGGAAACGTGCTGGAGCTGGGTTGTCGACGTGGAAAAGATGGACTATTCTGGCTATGGCTCTTCTCATCCTCGTTGCTCTCGGCTTCACCCGTTACTCGCACAAGACATACGGCGAGGAGGAGGTCTGGGATGCAGAAAGTACGTGAAATATGCTTGACATCGCTGACTGCAGATACCTACACACCCGTCCTCGATGAGGGCTATGGCCACGTAGATGAGATCGACTACGGCTCACCTCCCTTCCGACCTATCGATTCTGACATCGCTCGACCCGACGCTGAGGAGGATGACGAGATGCACATCCTCCCCATCAGCCCCATCCGACCTATCGATGAGCAGGAAGACGATGATCTCCCCGCTAGTAGCCCCCACGACCCTAGTACCGGTGAAGCGCAGGGCGCAGCCGATGCCGATGACGACTTCACCGAGATCGCCGATGAGTCCACACCGGAGGACAATGGGACTGGAGTTACCTCCTTCGAGACGGATCCGGACCCGGCTTCAACTACTGTCTGCGCGGATAGTTACCCAGACAAACCGCTTATTCAGTATGCGTTGACCATCGATGCGGGATCCACCGGGTCGCGCATCCATGTCTACAAATTTAACAACTGCGGACCATCTCCTCAGCTCGAGTATGAGACGTTCAAAGCGATCCAACCTGGACTTTCGGCTTATGCTCGGGATCCGACGGCGGCGGCTGCTTCGCTTGACCCGCTCTTCGAGGAGGCTTATCGAGTCGTTCCGGAGGAGTTGAGGAAATGTACGCCCGTAGAGGTGAAGGCGACGGCGGGTCTGAGGCTGCTTGGCGCGCAAGAGAGTGTGGCCATCTTGGATGAGGTCAGGAATCGATTGGAGACCAATTGGGACTTTGTCGTCGGCGGGGAGAAGTCGGTCGAGATCATGGATGGCAAGGACGAGGGTGGGTCGCTTCGCTTTTAGTGATAGTACATTTGAAGCTGATCGACATCGACGCTAGGCGTCTACGCGTGGATCACTGCCAATTACCTCCTCGGAAAGATCGGAGTTGCCGCTAAGTCCACCGACACCCTTGCTGTGATGGATCTAGGCGGCGCATCCACTCAGATCGTCTTCGAGCCTACCTTCACAGCCGACTCGCAGCAGACCCTTGTTGAGGGCGAGCACAAGTACGCCTTGACGTTCGGCGGGCGCGACTTCACCCTCTATCAGCACTCGTACCTCGGCTACGGTCTCATGCGGGCGAGACGGAGTGTGCACAACCTTGTTGCGTTCACTTGGAGTTTCGGACGAGGAGAGATCGAGTGGGATACATTGAGTGAGAGCATCGAGGTGCCGAATCCTTGCTTGTCGAGGGGAACTACCAGGCGTGTCGAGCTTGACCCGCCAGGCAGAAAGGCTGTGAATGTGACTATGCACGGCGCGATGGGCGGCTTCGAGGCTTGCAACCGTGTCGTCGAGCTGGTGATGGCGAAGGATGCGTAAGTCGTGTCAAAAGGTGAATGATCTCGCTAATCTGCGCAGTATTTGCGAAGTCAAGCCATGCTCATTTGACGGGGTCTATCAACCTTCCCTCCTCGACACTTTCCCCCAAGGCCAGCTTCTCGCCCTATCCTACTTTACCGACCGAATCAAGCCTCTTCTCCAAACCACCTCCACCGCAATGCTGAACATCGCCGATCTCGCCTCTATCGCGCAGGACGTATGCGCTGGTCCGACAACATGGCAAAGACGATGGGCGAACAACCCGGCAGCCTTGGCGGAGCTAGAGGATCGACCGGAGTACTGCTTGGACTTGACGTTCATGAATGCTCTTCTAGGATTGGGATACGAGCTGGGTCCGAAAAGGCAGTTGATGGTAGAGAAGAAGTTGAAAGGTGTAGAGCTCGGTTGGGCATTGGGAGCGGGTCTTGCCCTTATGGAGAAGGCGGAGTTGACCTGCACGGTTTAGATGTTGGCGTTGTACATAGGTCTCCTCCCGGGCTACTGCTGGTCATTCGTTCGATAATACTATCCTTTCACCTCGCTCGTTTTGCATTCACCTCGCTCGTTTTGCATGGAGATCATCTTTGCATGAAACAGATCGTTATGGCTTCGGTGCCTGAGAGGGACGGACCTCGTTTCATCGCGCTTTGCCAATCATCATCACGCTTGGGTTTGAAAGAAGTGATGGGCGTCTGCTTGGGCCTCCTTTGATGGGGCATCTTCTTTACCGATGTCACGCTCTGATGCATTCTCCACTCTCCTTTTGTGCCACTGAACCCTCACAACCCAGAAAGCAGCAAGAACTCAAGTGAGACACTGTGGAACAATTGCGGCGATGACCCGCTCACTCCTCCGTAAACGTCGACCGATACCATCCACATCGAAGCGCACCTCCCTCCGTCCCTCCCTCTCCCTCCCAGATTTGACCACCCCTCTCCTAGATCCGGCATCATGGGATGACCTCCCCTTCTTCACTCCCACTTTCTCTCCTGACACAGGTGTGGGAAGCAAACATCGACAACCTAGCCTTGTGGCTAATGGGGATAGTTTTGGATCGCCAGTCAGGTTTCATAGCCCTTTCACACCTTGGCAGGTGGTCAATACTTTCTCTCCTGATGGGAGGGAACGGGATGGGTCTGGAGGATTTGGGAGTGATGATGGAGTACATAGAGGGGATGGTGATCTAAGGGGTGGACGAGGGGGAATGGTTGGAATGCCAATGATGAGAAGGAGGAAGACGAAATGCAGGGATGGGGAGAGGTTGAACGTGGTCGTAGCTGGTGGACGAGGTGTGGGGAAGACAAGGTGAGCTAATGGACTGAGAGAAGTTCCCTATCTAGTTAGAGGAAACAGAGGCGGTCGACAGCTAAACGCCATCCTGAGCAGTTTCATCAGACTGCTCGTCGATTCCCTCGAGCTACCGCAAGTTCCCATACCCAAGCCACCCCCAGTCAAGCTATCAACCCCACCTAAACATCTCTCCTCACATCGCTCCACTTCGACTCCTTGGTCAGCCACGACTCCGGGATCCCCGCAGCTTTCTGCTCCAGTGTCGCCTAGTAAACCTTCACCGACCGTTCGCATCTCCTCGCGCACTATCCCCGTCGGCATGCCAATTTACAACAGGACAACACTCAGATTGACAGACACACCAGGACTTGAGCTCGATGCGCCTCACGAGCTGGAGCCCGGGGTATCCGGGTTGATGAGTCTGCTTGAAGGTAGATTTGATGAGCGGTTGAGAGAGGAATCGCGGATCGTGAGGCAGCAGAAGGCGGATGACGGGATGGTACACCTTGGTCAGTGACAGCTTTGAGATGCTCGCTGATCGAACAGTCGTGTACCTGATCGATGGGCGCCGTGTCTTGAGATCGGCAGACACCATGAGAGACCCTTTTGTAGCAGATTGGACCTGCGATAGCTTCTTTGACGAGCATCCGCTAAGTATCGCTCTCCACCCATCGCCTCCATTTCCTCACATCACCTCGATCGAGATAGATATCGTAAGTCAAGTATGTGGCGGCAGCTTACCACAGATTCGCCGACTCGCCAAGCGTGCAAATGTCCTGCCAGTCATCGCCCACGCAGATGCGTTGACCGTGACGGAGCTCGACGCCGTCCGTCAAGCTGTTCATCGCGACCTGGCCGAAGCGTTCCGAGACGAAGTAGGAGGTGGGTTTGGTATGTTCGGTGCGGCTGAGGATGGAAACGGTCGACAGGTAAGTCATATTTATAGATCGCGTTGACTTGCGAAGGCGCCAACGCCGGAACGGATGTGTTCGGAAGATAGCTATGACTCGACATGTTCTGTTCATAGTCCCGCACGTCCGCTATCGCCGCCTGCATCCGACGACAAGCACGCTTCCATCGCTGCTCATCTTCCCTTTGCGATTTTCGCGCCTGATGCGAGCGGGGTGACAGATCCTAAGCGGTTCTTTCGTCGTTTCGCTTGGGGCGAGGCGGATGCGTTGGATCCGAAACAAAGCGACTTCCTGACGCTTCGTGATGCTATGCTTGGTAGTCATGCGAAGGTGAGTGGTCAATCATGATACTCGCTGATGAGCTCAGGCACTTCGAACGACCACCAAGGAAATGCTGTATGAGCGGTATCGGACGGAAAAACTGCTCGAAAAGCGGTTCGCCAATCGTGAGTCGCGATGAAGATGAGATACTGACCGTTAGTGGACGTGTTCGGAGGAGAATGAGCTCGTCTGAGAGTGTTGTCGATAAAACGGACATTTCGGGTATCTTCATGCTGGGTATCAAGTAGTGGATATCATTCGTCTGCGAAGTCCCCTGTGTATCGTCAGCATCGTAACCATGGAACTCTCTCACTCACCCTCATCCATGTCCTTCGGTATCTGCTCGTCAGTGATGCCTATTCGCTTGCTCACCTTTGGCTCCTCATCCTCGCCATACTGCATCATATTGTCGATATGGCTCAACACGGTATTGACCGAGTCCTCCGAAGTCACATCCAGGGGTAGGAACGAAACCAAGCTCTGATCTTCAATCTACATCGTAAGCGCAACCCCCTCTTGTCCACTCACGAGCGATACCACCGCTTTATTCAAAGCATGAAACTTCGGATTCGTACTCCTATTCACATCGTCCAACAACAAATCCGGATCGGGATCCAAATACCTCCCGACCTCCCTCCTGATCCTCCCTTTCCTATCCTTCACCAAATCCATCTTGCTCATCAAGCAAACCATACTGATCCCCAAGGACAACATACAACTCATCGCGCTCATCACCCCGGCGAAGAATTTCGATTTATCTTGCATGAATTGTGAATCGATCAAGTAGACTGCGGAAGTACGGAAATTTAGGTGAATTGAAAGGTAATTCGTCAGACGGGGTAAGAGGGGGACGTGGGTATAGAGTTCTATTTGACCGGGACAATCGATTATTAGGTAGTCGTCTTCGTAGGCTCCGAGCTCGTCGTCGAGCCAATCGAGGTTGTTCAGGAGGTACCTGTATTCAGCGAGATTCCGGGGGTTAAGGACATACTCGAAGCAGTAGATTAGACCTCCGTTCGGACCGAACTCAAGCTCTTCCATGACATCTTCCAGGTTTATCAAGTCTCGTATGTCGATTGTTGGCTCATACTCGAATCGGTCGGCTGCTGGGTCGAGGTTGAAGAGATGAACGGATCGGCCGATGGTCTGAGCGTGGGTGATGAGAGAAGCGCAGAAGGTTGATTTGCCAGCTCCAGCTGGGCCAGTGACGAGGACTGCATAGCGCATCCTTCACTTAGCGAACAAGGAAGTCGAGACGAAAGGTTTAGGTTACAGCCTCAGACTTGCGAATCCTTGGGATAACTTACTAGATGACACGTCATGTTCTGAGTCCACATACATATTCAACGAAACATTCATTAGTCATGAGAACGCGATCACGCAGCTTTCTCATCTTCGTCCCATGCATGCAGGAACCCACATGTACAGACAGAGACTGAACGTCGCAGATACAGGATTAGACCAATGTCCAGGGAGCGGCACATCTCGCCTGAGCCCTTCTTGTCATGCCAAAGGGGGACGTCCAATCCCTGATACGCACCGAAACTGGTCAAAAAGGGTATTCGACTGATGCAGGGTTCGAACCTGCGAGGCTTTCGCCATGAGCTTAGATCCTTCAAAACTCACGCCCTAGACCACTAGGCGAATCAGTCTCATTACGTAAGCACGACTTCACCTCGTGTCTCTTTTTCTTTATTATACGCTCTGTCAATAAGGACTCGTCTCATCCCTCAATTGCTTCCGCATACCTTTTGCGTCATCTCCACGATCTGCGGAGTTTCGCATGAACTTAGACAGTTCACACCACATTACTCCATCATGTCAAGCTCAACGACCCAAGCGTCATCCTCTTCTTCGACTTCTGGACGTCGCACCTCCCTTTCTTCGACGTCAACGAATGGTATCCTGTCCTCGATGGATAATCAGAAACGACCGACGACGGCTTTGGTGAAGCATGGGAAGTATGTTTTGGCCGGGGCTGCGGGATGTTGGTGGACTGCTTTGCCTGGGGCAGTAGAGCGGGTTTGGGGCCAGGAGAGGGGATGGGTCTGGTGAGTACTTTTGTGTTCCGATGGGTTATCCGATTCATGCGCAATGTATCGTATCAGCTTGTGCCCAGCATGACATTCGGCACAAAAGGAGCTGACCTCGCTGAGACGCTGATAAATCCTGTAGGAGAATATTGATGGTAGCGATCGCCTCGCATGGATCGACGATCGTGAGTCAGCTCCTTTTCCAAACTGCAGCTTCTATAGCTATGGTGTGCGGACTAGAGCATGCTGATCATGCGACCAGGTGATCTTCCTATACCTTGTCCTATTCCTACCTTGGTTTCGAGGATACATACCGAACGTGAGTCGTTGGTTTTCAGTCCAGCTTAGCCTGTTGAAGGTTTCTTGCTGCTGAATAGTCCAAGGGCTGACATAGTCATCCTGTAGTATCCGAAATGGCAATCCTCCGCCCGTTTGCGTTACCTCGTCCCCGTCAGTCTGCCCACTCATATCTGCATGGCAAGCTGACTCCAATGTCAGCTATTGACAGCTAGCATCTCCCTCGGATGGATATCCTACGTCGTCTCCCTCTCACAAGGAGGGGAGAGCGTTCCTCTGAGGACGGTGGGAGATCCGAATGTCGAGGTTGGAGACGGGAATCCCGAGACTACGGCGGGGAACAGGGGTATGGGTGTGTTCGGCGCAATGGCAGGAGGTGTGTGGGGTCACGTTGAGACTTGGACTACAGCTGATCAGCTGTGTCCTGCTTTCTCGCGTTGACCTGTATAGCGACAGCACTGTATACCCTTACAATCGGGATATTGGGTTTCATACCCCCTCCATCCCACGCCCCTATCGGGAAGAAGAAATCATGAGGTTGGCAAGGGGTTTCGTAATTATTTCTGTTGGACAATCGGGATCAATATGCGTGGTTTCCGTGTCATGGACTCGGCAGACACATACTTGCTTACTATGATTAGCGAATGCATAGCTAGGACTGGTAAGCCGTCCTCAGGTTGATTCAAGGTGCCCCGGACTAGGCGGTGCCCAGAACGGAAGGTCGCCTTCTTTAACCGTTGCTTTGTTCCACCATCGTTATTAGTCAGACCTCTGCTATTGTTTCTTCTGCGGGGTGCCTGGACTTCTCCAAGCACCTCAAGCATGTTTTCACCAAGCTGGAATCGGCTTTGGTGAGATTATATCCTAACATATTTACCTCTCCAAGGTCGCAACCAGTGTTGACAAGTTGGGCAGGGTTGGCGGTACCATCCTCCTAATCTCCTTCATCTCCTTTTCCTCGCAGATCTTCATCATTTGGTCATGGTACGGTAGTACCCTCTCCGTGGAACTAATCAAGCTCCTCTTCCCATTCAAGTGGGTTCCACTATCATGCACATGCCTAGAGCCAGCTGAGAAGGAGTAGTTGTCTAGTGTTCATGATATTCTGGAACTACCGATTATGCGTCACCACTCCACCCGGCTCAGTCCCTCGAGGCTGGGTGGCTTCAACCGTTTGAGAAGTGGAAAGTAGGCTGATGAAGCCTTAGAAACCGAACTTGGAACGGCTTGATGGGATGGAGGTGAAGAAGGGGAGTCATGAGCCGAGGTATTGTAAGACCTGCGAGCATTACAAGCCGCCTCGAGGTGAGTGCTTCGCGTCAGAGGAGATCACAAGCTGAAAGGGGTAGCGCATCATTGTCGGCAGTGCAAGACCTGTGTCGTGAGTCTCTCATCACACAGTCCAGGCAGAATGCTGAAACAGCTTAGCTCAAGGTAGGTCGTTTGGCGGTCTTTAGGACAGACGACTAACGTATGGTCGCGCCTTTCCAGCTAGACCGTACGTCAGAGCCATAGAGTCATCTGGTCTAGCTAACTGACTGCTCGCGCTAGATCACTGCCCTTGGATTGCGAACTGTTCGAATCCCACCCGGTAGCCTAAAAACAGCTGACGATGGGCCTTTAGGCGTCGGCTTCCACAACCAAGGCCATTTCATCCGCTTCCTGATCTACGTCGACCTCGCCACTTCCTACCACCTCATGATGATGTTCCAGCGAGTCGTAGCGCTCACTCCTGTCTTCGCGGTAATTCTAACTCGCCCCGCTGCTGTGTAAGCTGATAAACCCAGCCCGAACCGTCATTATCCGACGTCCTCTTTCTCGTCTTCAATTTCGCCGCGTGCGCTCCGGTCTGGCTCTGTGTAGGGATGTTCTCGTTCTATCATCTCTACCTCGCTACTGGTAATTCCACGACGATCGAGGGATGGGAGAAGGATAAGGTTGCGACGCTTATCCGGAGAGGGAAGATCCATGATATCAAATATCCCTACGTACGCAAAATCCGACTTCCGGCGCCAGATCCGCGGTTGATGAGGCGTAGAACATCGGCATACTGAGTAACGTCAAATCCGTCCTCGGTCTAAACCCACTCCTCTGGCTATGGCCTCAACCGATGCGAGGTGATGGCCTATCCTTCCCTGTCAATCCGGATGCAGGCGGTGAGTCTGCGTCTCTCGATTGGGCTGGGACCGTTGCGCGTGATGAGGGACATGGGAATGGTGTGCAGTCCAATGGGTTTGCCAGTGACGAGCGCTTGCGAGCTGCTCGAAATCATGACGATGGGGAGATGGTGTGAGGTGAGTCATGCCCTTTGTGACGGACATGACGCCGACGTCGCTTCTAGGTTTTGGAAAGCCGTGCTGATATGTTTGGGTAGACTCGGACGTCCAATATCAATGGCCACCCCAAGATCCCTCTCGTTTGCCGGATCCAGCGTTACCGAACGCATCGATGTCTCCCTTCATATATGGGAACGATGGGTTCAACCCCTCACTCCGGGCGTCGAATTCCGAAAAGCGAGAGTATTCTGGAGGAAAGGTTTCGCGAGGGAATGGGGTTGCCCCAGAATGGGAGTCGGACGATGAGAATGGCAGCGCTCGAACGGGGTCATCACCCGAGCGATACCTATCCGATTATGACGAAGAGGATCTACGTCCGGCAGATCCCGAGGCGGAAATGCGGAGACGAATGAATGCGAGAGTGCGACAGGGAAGCGAGGGCTGGGAAGTGCGACCGACGGAATGGGGAGCGGGTTTACTGGATGTGGAGAGCCGGATGGAGCGACCATGGGAGGAAGAAGGGAGGTATAGGATGTATGAGCCGGAGCCGATACTGGACGACGATGACGATGATGATTGGGGAGATACAAGTGCGGCGGACTTGAGGAGGTCGAATGGAGGAGGTCAGATCGCCTCAAACAGTAAAACAGATACCCAGCATTCAAACGTATTGTAACATTTTCTAAGGATAATTGCGATTTTGGCAAATCTATTCTTGTCCTTTGCCTATATCCATACGCCGATTCGAGATTCACTCCTCCCCTTCATACGCATCGGCATTCTGGATGACCGCGTGCAGCCACCCGAGAATAGCGAAATGGCCCTCGATCGAAGCTTTCTCGTCAACGGTGTGCTGGCGATGCATGGTCAGCAGTGCTGCTCAACAGACGCGCACAATGCGCAACTCACTGCGTTGGCACCAGAGCCCGATGGGTCGCCCATAAAGCGGTAGACGTTCCTGGTGAGGTTGTAATACATCTTACAGTCGGTATTACCGCTGCGATTGTCAGCTCGACGATCAGGCATTCCAAGATCAGAAGCGGAAGCTTCAAGAGTGCCCGAAAGTACAGCCGACTTCCCAGAAAGAAAAGGCACTTACGTTGAAGCATACGGTGTCACGATACGCTCGGTACCGTTCGGTCCAGGAAGAACGGCCCTGACAATTTGGTCAGTAATACTGAATTTAGATATGCATTTGATGCCTTACTTGACCGTCCCCGCAAAAAGCTCCCAAACCCCACCACTAGTCGGCGTCCTCGGCGCCGGCTCCAAAGGCAAACCCAGTACTTCCACCTTGACATACCTCCCACCCAGATCCTCATCCCCATCCTTCCCATCAAAAGCCGAGAAAGCCAAACCATTCCTGTCCGCCACCTTCTCCAAGATCCCCGTCACATGATCCTGAGTACTTTGCACGGACTCGGCGAAATCGATCCGGAAGTTGACGAGTCCGGTTACGAGTTCTGGTAGAGCGTTGACTTTAACTCCGCCATTGATGACGTCGAATGCTGTCGTTGTGCTTACCATCGCTCGGTCGCGCCGGGAAGACGAAGCGATTAGTTTCGCGAGTTTCGGCCACGAGTGGGGACCTTCGGATCTGAGGAGTTTGGTGTAGGCTTTGGAGAAGTTAGGGGAGTGCTTGTCGACGCAGAACATGGTGGTAAGCAGGGGTGAGGCAGGGGTGAGCTGCAAGCGATCAAAAGAATCCAGTTTGACGCGGAGAAGCGTACCTTGACTGGGAATGGATTGTCCTCCAGACCGGAAACGATTTGGGACATGATGCCTATACCGCTGTGCTCGGGCGGAACAGAGGAGTGCTGCCGGAGTCAGTATGGCGTCCGGGATACAGGACCGTCGACCCACTCCGCCAGCAGTACCAACGGAGATCTACCAATCACACGTCAGTATGACCCCTTAGTGTCCGACTAGGACGTACCAAAATGTCCATGTACCCCTTCTCACCCATGGCAGGAAGAGCGAACGGCGCCCCAAACACCTTCGCTCCATCAGCTCCAAATTCCCGACGCTCGACGAAAGACCTACCGTATCATCCGTACCCGATCCTTCATCGATGACCATGGACAACCCATCCTTCCCATATCTCTCCTCGAGGAAAGGTGCGATCTTTCCCTGACCACGACGAGCAAAGACTTCCTCTTCGTCGAATCCGTGCGAGAGGATGAGGGTTCGACGGGGTTCGAAATCTGATTCGAGGAGGTGAGTGATTGCTTCCCCTGCGCTCGGACCATCAGCTTGAAAGGTGTCAGACGGGACGCAGACGGACACTGCGCGACAAGAAGACTTTTATCGTCGGCTGATCCTCGGCCCCAGATGTAGGTACCGTCGTTGTACCCGCTGAACGGTGGGTGAGTCCAGCGGTCAAAGGTCGATGCGGGAGCGGGGACGACGTCATAGTGGGACATGCTGAGCACGCATAAGCTCTTACTATATCGAATAGCAGGGAGACTGACAGGAGGAGAGGCTTTAGAGACGGGTCGGACCCCTTGAATGTAGCTAGGATACCCAAGGCTTGTCGAGCATTAGCTATCTTGGATACCATCGGCGTCGGATCTCACTGTTGATATACTCGACTTCCGCCTTTTCGTTCCTTTCGTGGCGTCAGTTTGATGCCCACTTCTGCAGCAGCGGCCTCACGCGAGAGGGAAAGTCGCCTTCAACCATCGCTGGAAATCCACAAACGGCTTCCACCTCTCATCTTCCCTCGGTTCTCCGTTATCATCGAAGCTCTCCGTTGGGATTTGCTGTGACAGGTTACGTCTTCAGCTTCTTTTTGATGAGCAAGCAAGTTAGAATTCAGCTTACGACTGATTGCGAGTACTTTTCGATCGAAGCCCGTTTCTCCTCTTCGGTCAGGTTCCAAACCATCTTCGGGAAGATCGGTTTCGGCTGAGCGGGACATTCGACATGCTCCTTGAACCATGTATCATCGTACATGAACTGAGCATCGTCTTTGGAATCAATCCCTAAACGCCTGAGGCTGTTGGGGTCGATATAGGGGAATTGCGTCTGGATGGAGCTGAAGATGGATTGTTTGAAGGTGATAAGGGAGGCTACGATGAGGACTGTACCTAACAGGAATCTCGGCCGGCGAGATGGGCGTGAGAGAGTAGATTGCACTCCAGGCGCAGGAAGAGTGCTTTTCTCCGACATCTTGGACTTCGAGACGCGATATCGAAAGCAGAGACAGTCTAAGGACAGTTCAACTTCCAATAAGTTCAGGCTGCTGGATTACTTTATCCGAGTGGAGGTCAAGCGGACTACGCCGAAAAGCTCTTTTGGAGGAGATAGGGAGTTTATCTTTCAGCATGTCAGCAGGACACGCCTTTCAAATAGGGATATTATGCATGCTTCGTCCCCTGGAATCCCTTTCATGTATTCTCGTTCCGACGAGTCTTGCGAATACTTCTTGCCAGTAACAGGTTACGTGAGGCTTGGAGCGAGGTCGGCAGATCACTCGGTAGGTCCTTGCCAGACCGGCTGTGATTCGGCATCGATAGTGGGCGCTTGCATCGTTCTGCCGCCAGATGTCAGCATCGCTGGGCGCTAAATCAGATCCTTGTGCTTGGTGCAAGCGAGGAATCCTGGCTGTAACAATAGCGACTCACGAAGGTGGTTCAAACATGGGGAAGAAGTTCAGGGCGATGTAGACGATTCCGGCAAATCCGACTATACTACCGCAGACGTAAAGGATGGTGTAGTAGCTGAATCATTGGGGATAAGCGTGTATCACATCTCTCAGAGCGATACGGACTTGAGCATTAGGACGCCCAGCAGGAGGTAGACTAAACAGATGTTAGCGAAATTGTCCTAATAATGAAGCAAGGCTAATTGCTCTAAGAGTAGATCACTCACATACTCCTCTCCCGATGAAGGAATGCATGAAACTCGCGTATTTGTGCACCAGTATCTTCTGCTGTTCTGTCGGTGCTCGGATCTCGAGGAAGATGATGATGGCGCCGATACTAGGGTGATAGGTTTCCGGTCAGGGATCATGATGATCGCGGTGGAGACGCGAAGCAGTGACGGTACGAGCAGAAGATAGAAGGAGAGAGAGCGAAGCGACGTCAGCGGCATGTCACGCTCGCCGAAAAATGGGTACGAAACACTCACACCACCTCGTATACACCGATGATTATGCTCGAGAAGGAATGATGTATGAGCGAACCGACCCCTCCGGCGATAGCTATTCCTCCGAGAGCCCTACATTCTAATCAGCTCTCAATCTCAGCAGCGCTTTGCGTCACTGCTGCTCAGGACGGAAAATCGTAGAAAGGAAGTCCTCACATGTTCACGAAGCTAAATAAGGCGGGAACGGTCAGCAAAAACATCACAGATAGCTTGATGGTTAGGAACGATTCAAAGACTCGTGCTGTGTCGTTCTCGGAGCAGTCATGTCGTGGACAAAGACGTACCGAAGGAGTTCTGTAGGGTTCTGCGTAAAGCGGTCCATGTTACCTCGGCGTCAAGATGTGATTGCCGACCAGCGACTGTGACGATTGGATCTCTAGCTTGGGTCTCAGATTGTGCGGCGATCTTCACTGATCAGAGAGATGAAAAGCCCGTCCAAACTGTATAAATCGACGCGAGGGTTGTGAAGCTAGAAATAACGATTACGCCCACGTGGAGGACCCCGCCGGAAGCGGGTTTCAAGATGGCAAAATCTGGCAAATCACAGCTCCGGCCATCTGCGCGCATCCGCAATCTACCTTTCTACCGAAAAGGAAAGGCTACGATCGCAACGATCGTAGATTCAAGCTTAAGAATCGAGCGGCCGCGAAGTCCGACAGGTTAGCAATTGCATATGCACGATATTTTCATTGCAGGTAGATCTCCATCAACTCAAGGTGTACTCAATTCTAGGCGGATCTCGAGGTGGATGATCACCAAAGACTGCCGCCAAATTGCTATGCGAAGGGTCAGATCCGAGCTCTCGTCTAATCCCACAACTTGTCCTTCTTACCTGTGGAGCCTGTTTCTTTCTCCCTCCTTGCGACAAAGCCTCCTTCTTGTCCGCATCGGTTTCCGCCTCATACCCGCCAAAGACTGCAAGCGTTCCGTCAATCCATGCTACAGTTGAGAAGACGCCAAAACTGACGAGCTTGACCCACGGTAGATGCTCCACCGGGTCCTGCAGCAGTCAGCATCTCGACCGCGTTACCAATCCAAATGGATGCCCAGGGACTATAAGCCAACTCACCTTCTCTGACCTTCCTCGATGGCCGATAACCAGGAGGTGGGTTTGACACCCTCGCCGGTCTTGTATCAGCTCTCCTCACCACCCTTCGACTCACTCATCCTTCTCATCCTCGATGACAGCACCACCGTCGACCTCCGGCTCAACATGTACCCTCATCCTCTCCATCCTTTCGACTTCAATATCCACTCCATCCCCTCCATCTCGAGGCGGAGCAAGGGAGAGCGCATCTGTCTCCTCGTACTCCTCTCCGAAAAGTCTGACGGAGGTTTTGCCTCCTGGTGGGTCGGCGACTTTGCGAAAAGGGCGAGGGACTGTGGATTTGGAGGGATGTAGAGGGGAGTCTTGAGTCGGGTCGGCGATTTCTGCCTGAGTAGCCATATTGAGCGGGCGTCATCAAGGACAGCTCGACAGCTATTCAGAGAGAGGGTCACTGCTCACGTCGACTAGGTCGGCAACAGCAGCGTCCGTTGCAGCTTGTGAGAACCGTCCGAAGGTAGCATACTCTGCCCAAGGGTGAGGATTATAGCTAGCAGTCGAGAATAATCACAGGCCTTACTCGGTAGCTTCTGAATCTCGGCGAAGTTTGTATTGACCGTCATCTGGCATGATCTGTAACCGTGAGTTGAGTCACGGTTTCTCAGAGCAAGAATTGGGAATTGGGGACGGACTTGAGGAACTCCAATAGCGACCGCTTGGAGAAGACGATCTTGTCCCTATGTACGACCATCAAGACCCCTACTCCTATTCCCGTGCTGATCGAGGAAAATCACTCACTCGTCCCACTTCATCATACCTGATCACAGAGCAAACCAGCTGTCAGCAAACCTGAACGACGAAGAAGCGAGTAGTTGGCTTAAGCCGAGGCCCAACTCACCGATGGTACCTCCCCTACTCGGTGGGATACCTCATTCAGCGACGTCTCCAGTCGGTGACCAAAGGGGCTCACCATGATTTTGGGTCTTCCATGTTGAACGGGTGAATGGGGGTGAAGGTGGAAGGTTGGCTGGGGAAAGATGTCAGCCAATAAAACGCTTCACATGGTGTAACGACCCACTCATCATGCTTTTCCCTGGACATGCTGAAGATAGAAAAGCTCAATCGGTGTAGTTCGTAGAGACGCGAGAAAGATGCATTAACGCTGCTGATGTACCTTTCAAGGGGCCAAGCGCGTTGGCGAAAGGTTTAGTGGCGCGTGGTTTCGGATCCTCTGCTCAATCTCGCTGTACAATCACGCAATGCATATGATCATTGAACGGGAAAATGCAGCCACATGCGCTTCTCCACCATCTTACCCCCAACCATCCCCCAACCCTCGTCATGCCAATATCTTCGTCACAACTCCAAGCACCTTGGTCTTCGCCTCCCTCAACAAAATCAGCTGTCCCTCCTTCAGGAATTCGGTATGGCTGATGAATTCGAAGACGACTCTTGACCGATCACCCGTTCGTATCAAGCCTGAGGGATGATCCAGCGACAATATCCGCACCGTTTGCTAAAACCGACAGCTTCAGCCAACTTTGGCATAATGTAGTGGACGTACCCGTATAGCGCCACAGTGCATCATTGCTTGGTATTTAGGCTGAATAGTGCTGGCGTGATGAAGAACCATGACCATCCCCTCGAATTTCTTCACCGCTGCAAGTCATCAGCGGAATTGACTTTGAGGTTGATACTGATCACACCTTTAGGCGGCGTCTCCGTCCGGCCTATCAGTACCATCCCCTTCCTGACCTGCGTTCTTCTTATCCGCTTAAGCGCGAACCTAACATAACGTGAGCTGAACTATAAAGACGATATTAGCGGACCCACGACACGCTCTGACCCGCTTCGCCGCTGTTGACTGATGCTCGTTTCCTTTGTATCGTCTTAACAGCAGTTGGCATGAACTGCCCGACCGAGTCAGGCCCAAGGAGTACGGCATCATTGGCTAGTCAAGAAGTCAGTCATTTTCGCCCCTCACATCGCCGCAATTTTCCGGACGCATCGCTAGATCCCGACATAAAGGCCACGGTTATCCGGCTACACAGAGCCAATCGCGACTATCGATAGCTGGGGAAGCGAGATGGATTTACCATGCACCGCTCCTGATGTGATGACCCCACTCTGCACGGAGTCAGCTTCTGTTGGTTTGTGTTCGGCCTCTTACTCACGACTACCGTCCCCACAAACGGCACAGAAAACACATCCGAAATCTGGAACTCGAAAGGCGCATCGACGACATACTTATCGTCCGATTGGGAGGAAGGGAGGACGTTCAGGAAGGTTCGGAGCATGGGAAGGTTGTGACCGGTGACGTTAGAAACCATGAATATGGGACATAACCTGGAAATCAATTCAGTGGACGCAGTTGACAATCTAAGGGCAGCCAAAGGCGGTAAGATCACAACAACGTATGACTTACCGTGCATTGTTCAGACCAACCGGCTGTCCGAGGAACCTCGCACAGTCAACTGCTTCTTGAGGAGTGTCGACAAATACCGGGACCCGCCTGGCAATGTCAGTCGTCACAGCTGAACGAGAGAGATATCTACCGGCAGCCGGGGCTTTTCAGCACTTTTGTAAGCATGTTGATCGTCTGCTCGAGGATGTTGGGCGGTGTCATATCGATCTATCGAAAATAAGCTCCATCCAAGACATCTGTGTTGACTTGCCTTGGTCACGCAGACTGCTATTGGGACGCTGAGAGCTAATGCGACTCCAAGGTGTTCCTTATGGGATGGTCAGTGATGCGGCAAAGGCCATCTCATACAAGCTAAGCTCACCTTTGACATCCCGATCAAACCCGCGTTCCCTCCAACCATCAATATCACATAGTCAGGCGCACATCCGCTCAACCCGTATAATGTCGTCTTGAAATACCTTCCCCCTATGATCAGCCGATATGCTTGATAAAGGCTTATCCCCACTTACCGCTCATGTCCCGCCAGATCGATGAAGCTGATGACCTTCGCTGCTCGCTTACATATCTCCTCCCACCCCAACTTCTCCCTCTTCGCTACTGCTAGTGGATGACCGTGGGGATCCGAGGGGTCGACGGGGTGGGATGAGGGGATGACTGGCTGGCCAGTGGGCGAGAAACCGAGGATCTGCGGTCAGCCAACATCAGAGTCAAAGACTCACCTCTCCGCCAACTGAGCTTGTCCGGCCGGTCTCGATCTCGTGAGGATGTCGGAAGAGAGCGACTCGGGCCTACCTGATCAGCGACGAAGAAGTGAACATGGCTCACCTTCCCTCGCCCATCGTCCAGTGCTCCTCTTGTAAGTACCCCCAATGTCGTACTCTTCCCCGCATCGACATTGCCCACTACAGCTACTCTGACCTCCATGATTTCCTCCACACCTCCAGGAGTCAGCCGGACCAGCCAGCATCCATACGGCCCATCCAGATCAGGCGGCTGCTTGTCTATCCGGTAGAGCTCGTTTAGCTCCGCCTTCAGCGCAGTACAGACTTCCCTTAATCGGTCGAGAGCTGAGTCGAGAGAAGCAGAGCTGAGCGGTTTCCCGAGGGTAGGTATTGGAGACGTTTGATAGGGGGAAGGGTTATATCGATGTGAAGGGGTAGGATGAGCGCCGAGGGGGATGAGAACTTCGCCATGACCACGTAATAATGAGCTGGCTAGTCTCGATCGATGCTCCTCGATATCACCATCAGACGCAATAATGTCCTGCTTTGTAAGTAAGAGCTCGACCTAGGACGCTCACCTCTATCGCCACCTCCTTTACCTCATCATGACCATTCTCCGTCACCGCATCCCCGTTGTTTTCCACCTCCTTCTTCCCATTCAGCTTGCCGTGATGTTTCACCAGCTCAGCAGCTGCATGGGTTTCGCGAACTTCTTTGATGGCCAGCTTGTGCTTCTCATTTGAGATCTGCTCGATCTCCGCTTGGAATGACTTTAATGTTGTCATTTTGCGCGGCTAGGGTGAAGGGGAAAGAGGTGAGCTCAAGGTTGGGAAATTTAGAGGACCAAGTGGCGGGATGATCTTAAACTTGGAGTTCGGTGGTGGAAAGCTGTGCGCAGGACAACGATATCGAGTCAAAAGTTACGAGTCAAATCACCTCGCTTCAGCTAAGAGCCTCTTCGTTGATTCCAACATTGTTTCCCAACCAATATATTATATCCAAAGCTTCGCCAACGGTTGGTCCTGGGCCAATCGGGCGTCATTGGGCAAGAATCAGGCGTTCGGATGCATAGGTTGTCGGCCAACAAGGGATTGGAGGGAATCTAGATATGTTATGACGTCACAATATTTCACCTCCACTACGTATTCAGTTGAAGCATGAATCTACATCAAATCCATCGTTCTCTAATATTCTAGTCAACACCATGCGCACAAACTCTCGTAAATCCGCATGGTTCCCCTCCAAGTCTCAGACACCAAAGCCTTTCCATTGCCTGTAGCGCTCATCCTCCTGCTTACCAATGTCCTCCCCCTCCTGAATTCAGCAATCGTCGAATACGTCCTACGCCTGTACTCAAGTCGCCTACTGAAGCGACGACTGCACGATTCGATGATGACGGGAGAGATGAAAGTCTCCGGATGGCTACGCCGTTATCCCAGCGCCATGCATTCACAACTGGGTGTTTCACCTACAACTTTTCGGCTAGTCTTGCGAAGACATTCACCCGTGATCCTATCATCGTCGCTACTCCATGCAATTTTGAGACTTGGTTCGAGGCTTCGCTGGTGTCTTCTTAGGCTCAGCTGGGGTCTTTCAGGCCCTTGGCATGCTAGAGAGCTGAATACAGCAAGTGGGACGAATAACACGATGTCAAAGTATGACAACCAACGCCACCTTGCATCATATTAGCCCATCGGGAGGGAAACAATGCTCACATGACGTTGTCGAAGCTCCAAACAGACATTTGTCCACTATACCTCATACTTTGACATCGTGTTATTCGTCCCACTTGCTGTATTCAGCTCTCTAGCATGCCAAGGGCCTGAAAGACCCCAGCTGAGCCTAAGAAGACACCAGCTAAGCC
>JAABUH010000196.1_pt1 | contig 92839 bp, 128 predicted proteins | sample 5559121 | NCBI WGS metagenome assembly JAABUH01 (sample SAMN10711871, study PRJNA513364) | rock metagenome | isolation source: Antarctica rocks | place: Antarctica: Victoria Land, Battleship Promontory nord | collected 2015-12-28
AGAGGAAGGAGAGGAAGGAGAGGAAGGAGAGGAAGGAGAGGAAGGAGAGGAAGGGAGGAAGGAGAGGAAGGAGAGGAAGGAGAGGAAGGGAGGAAGGAGAGGAAGGAGAGGAAGGAGAGGAAGGGAGAGGAACATCGAGCGCGAATGCGTGGAAGGGCCGAGGTGTGGCCAGTTTGTACCATCCTCCATTTGAGCGCCTACGTTCTAAGCTGGGTAAGGGATATACCAGGCAGAGTGAGGAAGGTAAACCCACGATTCTTCTTTCGAAGCTTGCGTTCGGACGGGAGGTCCATCGTTCATCCTCCATCGGATCCCAGCGAAGTTCCCGGATCTTTCTGGCTGCTTCTGAATGTTTGACAGAGGCGATAAATGGGGTGGCGGAGTATGCAGGCGGTAATGCGACATGTGCGACACGACCGAGTCGAGGAGTATCATGGGATCTGCAAGGTGAGGTAGACCACCACTCCGCGCTCTTCTTCGAGGCTGCTTACTGCAGGGATGTACTCGTCCCATCCTCCGTCAGGTCGCCAACGGACTTCTCGGATAAGGGTGATGATCGCTCTTCGTGATTTGGCGGAGGTGATGAACCGCTCGAGCGGACCACGACCTGTGTGTAGGCCAGCCGTGACTTGAGCGCTCCCACCCGGCTCGAGAAGCGCGAAAATCGAGTCGAGGAGTGCTGAATGAGCTTCAGTCACCCACAGCGTATCGGCGAGAAGGAGTATGTCGAAGCGCTGGTCCGTTCCAAGGGCGTTAAGCAGAGGAGTCGGGTCGGTTCCCCATTGATGCCCCACAACAGCCCACTTCCCACATCGACATGTCCGGTCGAAATTGTCGCGAATGACATCGAGCACTTCATCAACGCCCCAATCCGAGCTGACAGCTTCCGCTCCTTCTCGACAAGCTACGACACCGGGTAAACCCGCTCCTGCACCCAGCTCGGCGACTCGCTTCCTTGCGACGTTGATTTGATAGGTGCATATCAGATCGGCGAGGTAAATCGCTGCGAGCCAGAGGTTGTTAGCTTGTAACGTCGTATACAGGGCTGGAGGGGGTCGAGGGAGTCGTAACTCGACTGGGGTCGGATTTGAGGAGTTCCAGGGGGGGTTGTAGGTATGCAGTGCGTTTGGAGATGAGGTGGAGAATGCTATTGGCGGGATTGAGTATAGTCCGAAGATTGAGGTGTCGAAGATGTCCGTTGGATCTTCCTCTTCCTCGTCCATGACTCTCTCTACAGAGACTAGTGTTAGACCAGACGGACAGCTATTAGTGTCAACGTAGACGGTGGGAGCAGATTCATAGGCCAAAAGGCCGTCGGCCATGAAGCCTCGGCCAATTATCCTAATACGCCGGGCGAGCGCCCCCCGCATTCCAGCTATTTGTTCGTTTCGAGTTTCCGAGCCAACCGAAACATTTTGCCTAATTCCATCACTTTAAAAATGGCAACTCTCACTCCGCCCAAACAGAAATCACGAAGACGGAGCTCTAGCGTGACTGATGCGCTCAAGTGGGGTTTGGCCTTCTCTCCATTGGGATACCGTATCTGATCGAGGGTTTAGGCAGATTCCGTTGAATCAGCAACAACCACCTGATGGGGAGCAAAAGTGTGTCCTCCTCTCGACGTATTCAGTACATAGGACTAGGATCATTGGAGCTGACGACTTTGCCAGTGGTTCAAGCTCCGAAGTCAAGCCCCTCCCCGGTCGAAAGCGGGTTCGACGTGACCCAGATGCCTTACCTGAGATGTACAAAACTCGAGGGTTCTGGGACGACCTCAAAACAGGTCGATGGATGCTCATCCCAGGTCAGCTTCAACCGTCTTTCATTCTTTCGCTTTACTGATTCGTCGCCAGAATCCGCCTTCAAAATCATGCTCGTCCCCGTCATACTCTATTGGAATCAACGTCTCCTCACCCATCTGGAGGTCCTCGGCTCATCCACACCAAACCCATTCGAATACCTCCTCTTTCCTTGTAATGAGCTTCCCAATGGAAAATATACGAAAGGGCTCGGGGACATCGCATTCATCATGCATTATATTGTCTTTTGGTCTTTGTGAGTTCACGATTCTAGGGGGATGGGAGAGAGCTGAGTGATGGAGTATTCGGCAGTTCATGACGATTCATGTGTTACGACCTATTGCTCTATCATTGGGAATCAGGGGGAATAAGATCGAGCGGTTCACTGAGCGTGAGTAGGCTACGAAAGAAACACCCGGCTGATTTGTAGAGGGTTATGCGGTTTCCTACATGAGCATCATGGGGTCCATCGGAGTGGTCCGTTATGCTTTCTTTGCCTTTGCTCAAACTGACATGGACAGTACGTCATGTCTGGACTGCCCGTATGGTGTGAGTACTCTCTTTCCCCCATCTAGGTCAGCGAGCATATATTCCCTTTTCGCAGGGTACAACACCAAGGAACTCTGGCTCGGATACCCCCACAAGGAGATGACCCGGCATTTGAAGGTGTACTACCTCCTACAAGCTGCATACTGGTTACAACAGACCATCATACTCGCCGCGAAGATTGAAAAGCCAAGGAAAGATTTCAGAGAGCTCGTCGCGCATGTAAGATGCTTATCGACACATCTCGAACAAAGCTGATGAACCGTCAGCATCTTGTAACGCTCTGGCTCATCCTTTGGAGCTATTCGCTCTACGTGAGTGTGAAAAACCCGAAGTAGAGGTAATGGATTAGTTCACTTACTTCGGGGTGTGTATCTTCGTCACCATGGATATTTCCGATGTCTTCCTCGCCGTCAGTATATTATCACGGCCAACGCAGACGCTGACAATCGCTTTAGTTGTCGAAATGCGTAAACTACGTCAGCGAAACAGCATCTGCTCCGGTCTTCGCTTTCTTCGTCGGCGTCTGGACGTGAGTCTCCTTATGAAGGAAAGGTTTTAGCTGACTCGGAACAGGTATTTCCGGCATTATCTCAACTTGTGGATGCTTTGGTCGATACTGACCGAGTTCAAACTAATCCGGTGCGTGTTACAACTGCTCTTGGGTTTTTCGCGCTGAGTCCGCTCGTAGGGAGCACGAGAGAAACGAGTTCAATCCTTTCAACGACCGTTGGGTAGACTGGTGGTACGTAGATTTAGCTTCAAAGACAATGTACTCGCTGACCCGCCCGTAGGATGCAATGGCAAATCTTCGTCCCGATCCTCCTGCTACAAATCATCAACCTATTCTGGTATTTCCTCATCTGGCGGATCCTTATCAGGTAACCTCGGCAGCTCCTCAAGTCAAAATAGAGCGTTGACACGGTGCAGGGCTGTCTTCAGCAAGAGTTCACCCAGCGATGAGAGGTCGGATGATGAGGGTGAGGGTGAGGAGCCGAAGATGACGAGGACGGAGGAAAAGGCGGCGGCGCTGAAGGGAGAGAAGGCGGAGTGAGGCGAGGTTCGCTAGGTTTGGCGAAATCATTCTGCTTGATGAGCATTTCAGCAAGGATTCAGCGTAGAGCTGCTCATTCGTCATGATCATACGATGCAGTAGTGTCATGTTTCCCCATGCAGATGGGACCGGATGCATCCGGCGACAGTGACCCCAGGTCGAAGCCCTCGGACCTCACATATCTTGGCTGTACGGTCACAGTGGGTGAGGATATCATAGTGAATTACATCTCATCCAGCGGACCTACTCGAGAACCGCGCCGACGACGAATAGGGAATGGTCTATATACGTAGATTGCAGTGTTGAAGGGACGCATGGGGATGGGGCGAGTGGGAACTGAAGGGATTACTGTTGCTTGCATTCCTGTGCAGCCGCTGCAGAAGCAGGAGCTTCCGCATCAACTTCGCCCTAATCACTGCATCAGCCCGTCAGCCACATTCCGCCAATCCTTTCCAGGCAGATGAATGATCTCACCTCATCATCATCCTCATCGAAGTCATCCTCCTCATCGAACTCATCCGCCTCCTCCTCAACGTCCTCCTCATACCTCAAAGCCTTTCCAGTAAAGTAATCGACAGCTCGAGGGATGATCTTTTCTTTGAAGTCCTCCCCGATCTGGTAGTCGGTCTCGAGACGGGCATCGAGCTCTTCCAGCTCGTCCTCGTCGGCCTCGAGCGTCTCGAGACTCTCGGGCGTGGGTGTTTGAGGAGGTTTGAAGAAGGTGAAGAAGGAATCGGTAGGAACGACTTTTCGAATAACACGGGTTCGTCCTGTCGCTACGGCATGCATCAGCGATAGATCGCCTACTTTGCAGAGTGTACGCACTCTTGTTCCGCTGCTTCTTGATCTCAACCTTCTTGGTTAGGTCCTTGTCGTCTTTCCACTTGATCTCATGTCCAATCGCTTTGTCGTAAACGAAGTCTCCGCCGTAACCGACCTTTTCCTGGGCGAGATAGCGTCAGTGGATAGCTCCCTGTTCAAAGACTCCTGCTCACTTGGTGGAAGTAGGTCTTCGTGAGCTCGGAATCGCTGAAGTAGTCGTTGGGGGAGAAAGTGAAGTGAAGCTTGAAACCTGGCTGACCGTCATCGAGGTATGAAAGGCGGATGTCGGTGAGAAGTTTCAAGACCTTGATACTCGTCAGCTACGTTTACCGTGCCAGCCGAAACCAGCCGTAAACTCACCTCCTCATCCCGGTCGGTGATAGTGTCCGAGATGGGAGCATGATTCTTCAGCGCGGTGAGCCAAAATTCCGGGATGCCGTCGACCTTCTTCTCCTCTCCCTCTGACTTCTCGTCCTTGACCTCGGCGATACGTGCGCCCTCCTCTTCATCTTCCTCTTCTTCCTCGTCATCTGAGTCAGCGTTCTGGCCCGCCTCGATCTCCCCTTCGGTAGGTTCGGTCTTCCCAGCGATGATCGTGAGTCGGCGGTCGTAGAGCGGGGTGTATTTCGACAAAAACTGTAGTACAGCGTCAACCAGGATCAGTAATGGGTTCGAGCAGGGGTGAGGTCACTGCTCAAAGCATAACCCATCTCCCTAACTGGTCACCCACTTTCTTTTCCAAATCGAGTATGGCCATTTGGAATTCGCTTTCTATCTTTGAGTGCTCGACTTGAATCCCTTTGAGTCCGTCGATCCGACGCTTAACGGGAGCAGGAAGGGACTCGATGTATCCGGATGACCGGCCGACCAGCTGGTCGAACTTTGATTGAGCTAAAGCGAGAAGAGCAGGGTTCTAAAAGAACACCGGTCAGCTCTACCATGACCAACTAATTGAGAAAGGTTTTGAGCCAGGAAGGCTGGCAGGTAAATATGTTTTACGAGCTAATCTTGAACCTATATTCTTGCTCCGACCGTTCCTCGCTGCACGAAGGTCACACACACTCACCTTGGCCAGCAAGCTGGCGGGGTTCATCCCGCTAACATCCTCACCACCATCATCATCCTCTTCACCCTCGCCAATATCCTCAACTTGTGGCTTTCCGAGATTCGCTGGTCGACTAGCCAAAACAGTAGTGTCGAGAGGAGTGTTTTGCGGAGTAGGAGCCACGTCAGAAGAGCCGTCGCGAGCTTGAATATTCTGTGAGTGCGACATTGTGACACCCGAAGGAATGCAATGTGGTGAAGGTGAAGATTTGATTGGGGCCAGGAGCGCGTCCTGCCAAAGTTCCGGTTAACCCCGTCGTGGCGCGGATTGGCGACGGATTTTGTTTCGTTCCAGCGGCGGATGCTAATCGGAAATCAGAAATCGTAAACCGTTGCCTACCGAGTAGATTCTGAATGCAAGGTTCTGTTCACCGATCATTTTTGCGCTCTCGCCAAGACAGTAGAGCTCGACGATTCACTCAGAGGTATGCTTGCGATCGATTGCCAGGACCTTTCCTTCTCTTTCGCAGAAGGTCAAGAACCGGTGCTCAAAGGAGTTGACCTGGAATTACAGCGAGGTTCTCGATGCCTCTTGGTCGGAGCAAATGGAGGTGTGTCTTGAGCTCTCACGCCGTTGAACTCCAGTCTTTATTGACGCGCTGATGAACGACCAAGCTGGTAAATCCACACTCCTACGTATCCTTGCTGGGAAACGACTCACCAAGACCCGAAGCTGCAAGATCTTAGGTCAAAACGTATTCATGAACCCTCCTGGCGTAATTCAATGGTCTTTATTGAGACTTCAAGACTGACATCGTATCAGGGCGTCGTCTACCTCGGGACGGAATGGTCGAATAACCCGGTCGTACGATCGGACATCGTTGTATCCGATTTCCTCGATTCCGTTGGCGGATATAGACACAAAGTGAGGCGCGATCACCTGCTGGGCATTCTCGATGTGGACCTGGACTGGTCAGTCGGCGTTCCTGAAAGAGACTTAGCTGATACGAGGAAGGCATATGCACCAGGTTGGTCGTTCGATTTTGCCCCATATTGGATATTGATGACACGCAGATCTCGGATGGAGAACGCCGTCGAGTTCAGCTATGTATGGGTCTCATGGCGGAATGGAATGTTCTTCTACTCGATGAGGTGAGTCTACTGCTCATCTGGGTAGGTGTCAGGCCAACTTGAATCAGGTCACGGTCGACCTTGATGTACTGGTCCGAGCGGATCTTATCAATTTCCTTGTCCACGAATCACGACAGCGGGGAGCGACGATCGTCTGTAAGCTATCCCCATACAATGTTACGAAGTTCTGACGCGATTAATATAGACGCTACGCACATCTTCGACGGTTTATCCGCCTTCCCATCGCATGTGTGCCATCTGCAGCTCGGATCGACCCCATCACCCATGCTGAAGTGGGAAGACCGGGGCAGGATGGAAGATCTGTTCCTCCTCGCTCTTGACTGGTTGAGGGAGGATAGAGAACTGCGCCAAGCTAAGGAGAAAGAGGTAGGCAGAGTCCGAGGACCAAAAGAGGACGTAAGTTAAACTATCCGCTCGAATCCTCTTGGGCTAAAGTCAGTTGCAGACCAGGAATGCCAAGACGTTTTTCGAAAAGTACGATTACGCTCACTAGACTCTTTACAGTCGAGGATGAGCAAGGATTTGGAGAGGACTTTAGGGACCTCGGGCGTTGAGACTGTATCGCACTCAATTGTATCGCACTCAATTGTAGCATTTGCATCAATTGCATCTTTCTGTGATCGTATCTATTTCATGCACTCAATTCACCTTGACTGAGCACGTGGCAGTACTGTACTTATACCCTGATCTACGAGCAAGGAGGCTGATACCCTAGTACCCCGAGATCTCTTGGAACCTTCACTTTCCAGCCTCAACTGAGCTTTTAGCATCCGTATGACTAAAATGTCCAACGTACTGGATACCTCGCCGGCCGCCTTCCATGTTCACTAGAATCAGCCGATCCTTCCCGGCGGGACATTCAGGCACTTCTCACGACTGCCAAAATATGTTTCACACTTCACCCGTCGGGCATTGAAACGCTTGGACCCGAATTCTACCGGGAAATCGCTTTTTAGCAAATGGGGTGCTTCTTGGTATCAGCTCCATCCCAGTGCCCTGTTTAATCACGCTAGCTCGGTGAATCCGTCACGAGATGATGATCAAAGCTCGGCGATCAAACTAGACGCCTCCGATTATCGTACGATCATCAATCAGAGCTGAAGATCGATGTCAGACGTTCGAAGCGACTCGCGTCGTGCTTCATTGCTTGAGCATTGAGGGACTGTTGTTCGTGCTGCTGCGAAGGAAGTGTTGAGGAGACCTCACTGTAAGTCCTTCAAACTTCTCGCTTTGCATCAAGACCGAAACACCCGCCCCCTCTCATATCCTCATTCCACCAGCCCATCGTTTGGGCCCGAGAGGATGAGACGAGTACTTTCTGTGTCGCTTCTGACATGTCGTGCGGGAATTTCTGGGTCATCTCTCACGCACGGCTGACCTGTTTTGTCTCTTCTCATAGCCCGATACCCGCAGCGCTTTTTCTCTTTACTTACGAAGGCTCCAATACGAACGCTCCAACTTCGAACAGGTCACTACATACGCTTTCAACTAGACGTATAGAGTCATTCCCCGGATGGTGATAGAGAATAGACGGTTACCTTTCGAACAACGGGTCATGGGAGAAGCGGTATCTCATTGCTTGGTTAGGTGGGTGATACTCAGCCTCGATCCCTTTTATTGCCCCTCTTACTCCAGGCGATCAACCCCTTGAATAGCGCTGATCGGATTGTCAGATTACGCTCTGATCGCTATCTTCCCGGAGAGGTTTGTTGAGCTCTTTTGAGCAGAAGCCCGCACAATCGCCATCGAGGCAGAGTGACTGTTGTGAGGTGGTCGAAGCTTCGCCGATTAACAGGTACTCGACCTAGCGGGGACTGTTCACAGCTATACTCGTTATCGTGAGTCTTTCCTGATATGATAGACTATCTCTAACCAATTTTCCAGTGACAGTTACCATGACATCCGAGATCACTGCTCGATCGACGGCATTGGTCATGCCTCGACCGACATCGCTCCTCGTGCCCGACTTGCGGAACGCAGTCCCGATTGTCGACACATCATCCTACTCTCCCTTCCCCACATTCCCAGGCTCGAAGCACGCTCGTGATCCATTTGGCCTTAACGCATATCTCGCCCATCCCCCCGAATGTGTATGGTCATATGTCAACCCGACTCCGGCTGCTGGCGAGGATTATACGAATGTGCGATCTGACAGTCTGGACTTGAATTGGAGCAGGACTCTAGGGAGACAGAAGAGTATCCCCAAGCACCGATCCCTCAGCATGCTCCGTCGACCATCGCCACTTGGTTCGCAGCTACCGGTCAGCTCCGGAGAAGAAGTTAGGGCATCCTCGCCGGATCTGAGAAGGCGGAGTGACAGCTTGGACTCCGGAGAACGACGGTCAATCGAGCAGGCGCAGGATGAAGCTGTGACGGAGTTCGGCAGCGACGCAAGGCCGAGGACTCCTCGGTTTTTCGGGAAGAAGAGCTTTCAGCGAGCGCTTCTGTTCAAGCGCCAGAAGACCGTCGAGCCGAAAAGAACCGATGAGCCAATACCACCTGTCCCATCAATCTCCGACCTGATGAGCGCCAGTATGACTGTGGGTGATGATGTCGATCCAAGTACACCCATGTCTTCCCGATCCAACTCGAATTACTCTACCTTGAGTTCCGCGAGCTCCACCAGCAGTAGTAAGGGGATCAAGACACCGAACGAGGGCGTTATGATGGACGTCAGGATGGCCGGAGTGAAGCTGGCGGATGCGCTTGCGGAAGCGGGAGAGAAGAGCCAGAAGGGGAAAAGTTGGCGAGGGTGGCTAGGTGGGATACGTGGCGTGAAGATTGCATTCCAAGACGAGTTGCGGCAAGACGCGGAGCCATCCACCTTGGCCTCTACAAGGTCCTCCAAGCCGAGCGCTACAAATGATCTCCTATCTACGCCTAAGCTCTCGCTTACTCCGTCGCCGTCCATCGATTCACCACCTACCCGTACTACCTCGCTTATTTTCCCCTCTGATCTGCTCCAGCAGTACCATATGGCATCCGAGCAGCTCCGTCGAATCTCATCCCGCAAGGTACTGCAGCTCCGTCAGCCATCGCCTCATCCTCTCGCTATGTCGCTCAGGCGCCAACAGTTCAACCTTCCAGACGAAGTTGCATTCTCGCTTCCATCCGGGCAGAATGTTTTTCCGACGAGTGTTAATCCGATCCAATCACCTGGGTCCGGCCTGAATCCGGCGCAAGGGGGACTGCGGCTGAGCATCGCAATCAAGATACTCACGACCAAGCTTGACGAGGGGCATTGTCCTCCAGACGATTTCATGGCGAAGAAGGAACCGGCACCAATCATCATCCGGCGTCCTAAGGGAGTCATGGACTTCATTGATCGGCCGCCATTCGAGGAACGTATGATAGTTTACTATGCCGAGGGTATGTTCTCGCCAATCAGTATGGCTCGGCCCTATCAAGGCGTTTGGGACCTCGATTTCTCAAAATACATCCTCGCGCTTGCCGAGGTGGACGAGCCGGCAGCCGCCTGGCCCAATATTCCGAGACCTTCGATCGGTATGGATATCAATGATGTCGAGGTTGTCGTCCTTGCCACGAAAGCGCATCACCGAGGCGAGGAGGGGCATACCGAGTCGCGCCAAAGCGATGATCCACCACAGAGTTTAGCGGTCACCCCGGCAGCTCCCTCTTCGCCAATTGAGGAGATGCCCCATCTCCGAACCTGTCATATCTTCCTTCCGGAATGCTCGCGAAGGGGTCAGTACCTGGGACAACAGCTCAGAAGAGGAGAGCGAGGAAAAGAGAGTGATGAAGAGCCTCTCACCAAGATTATGCAGAAGCAAGCGTCTCTCCTCCCTCTTCAGCAGACGAGATGCGAGATCAAGCAAGCTGCTCCTCTTGCACCGGTACATTCGAGATCTCGGAGCCAACCGGCGGACGCTCCAATACCTTCAAGATCCTCTCGCGAGGCGGAAGCCAGGTGGAAGGAGATCCAGCAGAAGACCGCGTTGGAGGAAGTTGCGAGAGCTAGACAGAGGCGGGAAGCATCGAGGTCGGGTGAGACGGAACGTCGAGCAATGGCGGAGCTGCGGAAAATTTTCGCGACCACGAACGCCCGTATTGTCGCCAAGCGAACGTCGACAGCCGACTTCAGCGACGCGACCGCACGTCACAGGCGATTGCCATCCGACACGACTTCTCGTCGGACCTCAGCGTCAGCATGGCGTCGTATGCCCACACATCGACCCCGTCTCGACTCGTCGGCGGGTACAGAGTCAAGCTCCTAGACAACGGTCGGTGATTGAGGCCGGCTCCAAACGGTACCACAGCTTCTACGAGACTCCGGTAGCTTCTGCCTGCGTCCCGGTCTTTCCACCTCCAATGAGCGGCATATACCCCCACCCACGGATGTATCCGTTCCATCACTCGATGTCGCTTCCCCCGATTCCCCCAATGTCTATGTACCATCAAACCTCCCGAAGCAGTCTCATCGTATCTTCCCAACACCTCGGTTCAAGCAAGAGACATCGGATGGCTTAGCCGAGTCGGACTATCTATAATCTCGCCTCATTTTCCACAACATCGATCGCACTGTAGCATAATCATTACTCATCGCATATGTTACAACACCTGTAAATAGCATAATGAGAACGGACCTTGGGACATTTTACCAGTACCTTTCATGTCAAAAAGCGCCTCAGAGGTCATGCCATGTTTCACGAGTAACTCAGTTTGCCGTTAAGCGAGGGCCATGCGATAACAAGGCAACAAGGCAGCAAAATAACTCGCTGTCATTTCTCTGTTGTATTTATATTCTCAGTCCTCCAGATACGATGCGTCCGCCACGGATTCCACTGCGACCTACTCCTACTGCTCAAGCAGGCTCCTGGAAGATACGATACGTCAATCCAGCACGATCCCACTCCTCATCGTCGCGTACAATACCTCGATCTCGACTTCGACGCCTCGCACCTCTCGTCATATTCGCAGGCCTGACCATGTCCCTCATCCCCTCCGCCCATGCTGATTCCCCTCCAAACCCCTCTTCAACACAACCGTCATCCATCCAATCCGCTTCCACACTCACACTCCTCCGTTCATACTTCGTCTATACATTATGTTCCCTCCCACCTTTAATCGATAATGCACCTTCCATCTTACATGTCTTCACTCATTCCCCTATCCCCGGATTGAAGAGTATCACCGAAGCAGTGGTTCGACGGACTTTCTTCGCTCAATTCGTCCCTGGTGAGACGGTTAGGGAATGTAAAGCCACCATGGAAGGATTGAGGAAGAGGGAAGTTGGGAGTGTATTGAATTACTCTGCTGAAGCGGAAGCAGAGGAAGGTGATGAGGTTGAACAACAGAGGAAAGTTGAGGAAGGGAGGTTGAGGGAGGTTGAGAGAGCTTTGGATGAGGCTGGGGAGTTTGAGAGGGATGTTGAAAGGTTGGGTGGGGGGAGGGGTAGTACGGCTTTCGCTTTGAAGGTGGTGGGTTCCGCTTCGATTCGAGACCTGTACTGCTTGGGTTATAGCTGAGGGAGGGTTAAGACTGGGTTGATCGACCCGGCGATCTTGACTCGAGCGAGTAATACTCTACTCCGATTGCGACCGCTTAGTATGTCGAACGCTCCGTCTTCGCCCAGATCGGGCACGACTCCAGCTGTACCCTACCCGGGCGCACCGGTATCTTCGGATAAGCGGGTTGTTGCTGGCGAGGGGATTTTAGCAGCATTGTTGACCTTGAAGGGTGGGGTCGAGGGTATGGGTGTACTCGACTCGGACGAGGGGTTGAGAGAAGGTGATCTTGAGGCTTTGGAAGTACTTTGGGGGAACTTAAAGGTTCTGGGTGAAAGAGCTAAGAAAATTGGGTAGGGCGGGAGGTCTTTACCGAGATGATCAGGCTGATGCGGCCGGACAGGGTCTCGCTCATGGTCGATGCTGAACATACTTGGTATCAACCCGCTTTGGACGCTTATACGCTCTTACTTTCCGAGGAGTTCAACCGGCCTCCAAAGCGATCCTCTCTGCTCTCTCGCAGTCCCTCAGAGGGTGCGACTGCATGGCGCGGACCGCTCATCTAGTAAGACTTCGCGCTCAGGTTTACTGCCAAGTGCTCATCGGGTTTAGCGGGACATACCAATCCTACCTCACTCGACAACCGCAATACCTCATGTCCGCAATTCGACACGCCGAGCAGAACGGGTATGCTCTTGGGATCAAGTTGGTGCGAGGCGCCTACTTGGTGCAGGAAAGGAAGAAGTGGACGGATGAGAAGCGAGAAGGAGCAGATCCTATTTGGCCCAAGTAAGTGCATTCCTGCCTGGATTATCAGACCGAGCTGAATGGAGTGTAGTAAGCCTGGAACGGATGAGAGCTACAACACATCGATCAAGACTATCCTCTCGACATTGACGCAACAGCTCAATTCGAGCAAACCGGAACTAGCCTTGTCCGTCGTTTTTGGGACACATAACCCGGAATCCGTTGGGATCATCATCGACACTCTGGAGAAGCATGGTCTGGCAGCTCCATCTTCGAAGAGCTCGGACATGCTGAGGTTGCGTGATGATGTACGGGGGAAGGTGTACATCGCTCAGCTCTACGGTATGTATCTCATTTTTCCGGGGAATCATGGCCGATGAGGGTCTTCTGCGTAGGTATGAAAGATGTTTTGATGGATCGAGTCGTTCAGACCTTCGAGCCGACGGGAATGCCGGTATCGTTGAAGGTGAGCACCCACTCGCTGCTATGTATCAAGACCGGTGCTAATTAGCGTGCCTCGCAGTACATTGCATATGGCAAGTTGGGGGAAGTCATGCCCTTCCTCGGAAGACGAGCTATAGAGAATAAAAGCTTGATGAGTGGGGATGCGGGAGCGGCAGCGGAGAGGAGACGGATATCGAGCGAGTTATGGAGAAGACTTTTTGGATGATGCCTAGCATGAAAGATGGACATTCACTTCTCGGAAGTCGCTTTGAGTCATCAGGGGAATGGGCTGTAGCAACCGTTAAACTACCACCAAATAATGCTTCGACTCAGGGATGGGAGCCACTCTCGGCGATCGGGAAAAAGTCCGCTTAAAACCCTGAACATGTGCGGGGCAGCTGAATGCTAGGCGCGTAACAATGAGTCCACAATTGGATAGAAACTCTACGATGAGCTCTGCTGCTTCTCAGCGGTAGAGAGTGCAGCCATACACAAAGAGGCAGACGTGGACAGGTGCTCTAGATCACTGCGTGAGTGACGTTTATTGCGCTAGGAACCACGAGACGGTAGGCGCGTGGTTTTTGATGGTACTTGCGCATTGGAGTGGACATCTCCTTCACTTGAAAAGGAAAACCCGCTGATCGATCTTCCTTACCTAGGGTTAGACTCATTGATAGGGTGGCAGGCTCAACATCGATATCACTACCACTGTTTTACGACATCACGATTTGATATGGCAACGATGCGTGGAAGGGGTCGAGGAGGGGGAGGGGGAGGTGCTGGACCTCGAGGAGGGGCAGAGGGCGGTACACCTAGGTGAGCTCATCATTAAGGGTTTGCCCATATGAGTATTAGTCTCTCGTCTGGATAGCCGATGAAGAGCTGACCTGAAGTAGACGGGGTTCATGGCGGGGAGGTCCACCTGGCTCGAACGGTTCTTTTCAGTCTAGTCGAGGAGGTTCGCCTGGGCTTGGTACAGCCACGCCGGGACCGAGGACTTCGATCAATGCTCAGTGAGCTCGTTTAAATTACGTTCAAATTACGCTGCCTTTAGGACTGATGGGGTTGCTCCAGCATGAACGAGGTCCTAAAATTGGATGACAAGCCTCGACCTGGCAAAGGTAAGAGGTGATGCTTAGCTCTGAATAGTCTCCTAACACTACGAACGCTCAGGCCTGCAGACAGACGCCCACATAGCCTTGTCCGCCAGTGCCGCACCTCGCGAGCTCCAGCCATGGGTCTCAGACGGTCCGACGGATGGTCCCTCTCAATCCAACGGAAACGTCAACGGTGGAGGACGGGACACCGAGACTTTCGGTAATGCCACCGCCAATATCCCTTGGGACCAGTTCGAGACCAACGCTCGGCTGTTTGGGACGAGGACGAGCTACCAGGAGGAGATTTATACGACGAAGCTGAATCGCTCGGGTCCGGATTTCAAGAAGAGGGAGAAGGAGGCGGAGAGAATGGCTGGCGAGATTGCCAATGTAGGTTGAGCTCTGTTGTCGACTGAAAAAAGGCAGCTTACGGGATTGTAGCAAACGGCTGGCAACGCACATGTCGCGGAGGAGCGGAATCAAGTTGTGGAGGATTGGTCAAAGGACGAGGAGGAGAAGTGGGTTCCTACTGGCTATGGGACAGGCTCTAGCTGACTTGGCAGGTATTCTGGCGTGACTCGGAACCCGAATGCATATGTCCCTCCTGGCGCTCGACGGGCTCCAGCAATAGGTGGTGGATCCCCTCGACCCATGGGCCCCCCCACGGCTACAGGAATTCCGGCTGTGCCGAAGACGAACGGTACACCCTCTGCCCCTGTGCCCGTCGCAGCAGTTCCGACACCTGCCGCCTCAAACGCGCCGGCCGTACCTCAGCCTGCCGATGTAACAGTCCCTTCGCTTCCTCCTGCGGACAACATATTAGTCGAGCCCAAACCCACTGTCACCGTGCCACCTCAACCTCTCGCCTTATCTTCGACAGCCGTTGCGGCCACAAGCGCTGCAGATATCAAGGTAAGTCAAGAAATCCAAGCTGAGAAATCTGCTGACTCTAGTGTAGGATGGTCAACTTAGCACAGTGGTGGACTCGTTCCGGCAATTTGTGGGTACGGAGCGGGAGAAAGTGGAAGCGAAGAAGCAGTCGATGGCCAAGTCTGAGCGGGACAAGCAGTTGGCAGATCTGAAGAAGTTCCATACGAACTTCAAGGTGAGTCGTACCCTTCGATTTCGCAAAGCTGACGAGAAACCGAGGTACCTTTACCTATGCCTAAGGATATCTTGCCAATACTAGCAAAAGACGAGGAGAAGCAGAAGGCGATCGAGCAGAAAGCAGCCAACGCCCTGGAGTCATCCAAAGCACGGAAAGCGGAAGCAACCAAGTCCCATGCTACGGATATTCCGAAGATCGAAACTCCGAAAGCGTCGGGTGGGAAGAAGATGTTCATGAAGATACCGGAGATACCGCCTTTCAATCCTACGAAGCGGAAACCGGAGGCGATCGAGGTGCCAGCGACCGCGTCGCAGAACATCCCTCTCGCCGAATCTCCTACTCCTTCTGCCGCATCGCAAGCCTCGGGATCTCAAACCGCCGCAAAGCTAAACCCGACGGCCAACGTCTTTGTCTTCAAGCCGAATCATTCAGCTACTACTTTCCAACCGGTAAGCGATTCCGCGAGGCATTGCAGCTGACATGGTCAGGTTCAATCCTCTTCAAGCAGTCCCGCTGCTCCGCCTCCTCAAATCGCGGTGAGTTCATGGCCTGACTTCATGATAGTTGCTGATGGAATTCATAGGCGCCCGCTGTCGCTGGTCCTTCCGCTATCCCGCAAAATCCCTTCTTCCGAGATCAAATGCCTAAGCGGCCAGAAGGCATCAATCCGCGCGACGACTTTAACCCTTGGAAGCACGGTCAAGTCCCGAGCGCATCAACCATATGTACGGGGTTTCCTGCCAGTTGATGCTAGTAGCTGATAGCAGTCAGCACCTCAATGGCCATACACCGGGCGAAAATACCATAATCCTCCGGGTGGTCCGCAAATGCAGGTCATGGGGCTGGGCGGATTCGACGATGATCCCTCTTCACCTCATGCTGGTCCCCCGCCCGTGATGCAGGGCATGCCTCCGAACTTTCCGCCGTATGGTTACCGGTATCAGGCGAGCCAACTCGAGCCGGTTCGTGGGTGCGATGTTGACTATATACAGCCTGGCATGCCTCAACAACAAATGTCAGGTCAGATGCAGTCGAATCCCATGTTCTCTCCTCGACCGGGACACGCTTCGTCACCAGGTCAACCGCTGCAAAGCGCTCAGTATATGGCAGGGACGCCTTCACATCCTAATGGCAGTGCGTAACAGTTCACCTCGATGCGACACCCGCTGATGCCTAGCAACCAGTACCGATGTATTTTCAGAACGGCATGCCCCGTGAGTCTCCTCATCCACTTTTCGCTTGACCATATTGATCTGCGCAGAGAATCCCCAATTCATTCCACCCCATCACATGCAATTCCCCAATACACAGCAGAGAGGAGGACCCGGTCCCAGTCCCGGTGGACCGATTTTCTATCAACATCAGGTCTCGACTCCGCAACAGACACCCCAAAGTGCGTTGTACCCTAGAGAGCATGTACCATCCCGCTGATCAGGCTTGCCACTAGTGCATCATACCGTCCTGCAACCGCCAACACAATATCAGCAAGGGATGCAGGGACAAGGTCCTGGAGGAGGATACGATGGAGGAGGTCAGCATTGACCAACGCGGTCAGAGCATCTTGCAGTCCAGTTTCGATGGATATGCACATTTGCTCCCGATAAATCTCATTCGGCGCGACTACCAAACGTGCGGGGTATCGAATTTGCGAGCACACAGCCATTCACTATCAATTGGCGGCTCGCTCACGCTTGAGTTCTCGTAGCTCTCACAGTGTGCTGGCATGGCGGTAATCCGCCCCATCCTGCCGCACGAAGCAACAGTAAACTCCTTCATCGAGAGCCAATACATGCACCTTGTCCCACACCACACCACCACTCACACACATAAGTGCCGGCAGGGTATTAAGGAATTTCGAAGAATACTCAGGTCCGGGGCTGTCCGTGACATCCGGTTCCGGCTGTTGTTTCCTTGGAACGCCCGCACTTCTGAAACGGGTATTTCCCTTTGCCGGAAGGCTCCGCGGAAGTCATCGATTCAATTGGAAGACATCACCAAATAATCTTTGTGCAAAGTATCTTGGGACATCTTGAGACTGTAGTCTTACCTTGTGAGTCTCGGCGTCATTCCGTTTCAAACGAGCGGACGGGTGCGAGGTGTCTGAAGTCTCGGTGTTTGCGTATCGAGGATGGCTTCACCTCTCTTCACATCGCTTATCCTCCCTCCTATCGGCGCAACCCCTTTCCTGCGTCTTGATCTATCGTCCATCATCGCGCTGATCGTTCCCTTCCTTTGACAGTATACCCCCGCAAACCAGCCCCTTCCGCGATTATCCCCTTGTTGGCCCCCGCTAAAACCCCGCAAATCATCAAAGGGACGTTCCGTTCTCCTGGTCTTGTGACAACAGAGCGTCTGTCCCTGGACCTCCTCGAAACTTGGCCAACTCGTCAACTCGGTATATCTAGACGAGTCCTCCATCTCGTTCCGCTCCATCTCGACCATCTACTCCAGACGAGACCTCATCTCAGCTGGCGATATACTCGACGATACTACTCATCTCGAAAATCTATAGCGTACGATGATCATGACCTCCTCACCGATGTTACACCCTCACCCGCATTCCATCCCTCATACTCCACTCTCCACCTCCCACAGCCTCACCGATCCTTCGACCTCTCGCTTCGAGTATGGCCCGATCTTCTTCAGGCTCGATCACTCCACTCAGACTCTCCTCACCCGCTCCAGCGACTCTACCCCGTAATTTCGGTCGACCACCGACAGTCCGACCGTATCAATCCGCGCTATGCGCAAGGGCGGGCGTATCTGGGCGGAACGTGAGAGATGTCGAAGGGGATTCGAAGGAGTTTGGGGATTTGGTTTTCGATATGATCGAGAGGCGAGGTAGGAAGACGAGAGCCGGCGAGCTTGGAGCTGGCGATGAAGATGGTCGGAAATCGAAGAGTTTGGGAGGGAGTCTTGCGGGAAGTCGGGAGAAGGAGAGGGCGGAGTTGATTGTTGATATCCCAGTTTGGAGTCCGGGTTGTTTCCAAGGTGGGCCAAAACCTCACTACACTGCTAGACCCCTGTTGACCTCGAGATAGATTTGTCCACCCTCCATGCACTACGAGATACCACCCTAACTCACACACACTCCCTCCTCGCTTACCTTCTCCGAACCCATTCTATCCCAGCTTCCTACCGCCTCCTAGCCCGGTCGTCGACCTCACAATCATCAGGTTGGGGTTGCATTCGTCTAGCTCCCAGCGCAATCACTTCCCCAGCCTCACCTAAATCTGAACTCCGTCCCCAAGTCAGGAGATCGAGCGACGTCACTGAAAAATACAAGAAACCTCCGATCGTCGTACCCACTTTCAGTCTTGATGAAGCGATCGCCGATGAAGATGAGAGTGATGAAGACGATGATGACGAAGCGGAACAGGGGAAGGGGAAGGTTGCGTTGAGACCTGGGTATAATGGTAATAATGGGAATAATGGTGGAAGTCAGAATGAGGATGAAGTCGAAGAGGAGACTGCTGATTCTCAAGTGGCTAAAGAGGTTGAGAGGAGAGATGCTAAAGAAGGGTGAGTCGATTTCTTATCCCCCTTGTCTTATAGATTTGGAGTTAGCTGATGATGAGGTTTGGGTTCAGGACGGCATTCTTGATGACTCTGTTTGGTCAACCGGCACTCATCTTGTTGTAGTGTCTTGTTGGGTCCTTGTGTACGATTTGTCGGAAGTATCATAGCCTCACTCTTCAAAATCATCAATTTAGCATTCTAGCATCTCGCATCTTCGGTAGTGTCTCAGTTCCATATCACTCTATATCGAAATGTATACAATCTCCACTTGAACCTGACCGGTCTTGGTGAAGCCCAATAGGATCATGATAGGTCCGTGCGGGTGATTGACTGTTTTGGCTCGGAGCATTGCGGCATTATCGTGAGCAAGAAGGTTCGACAAAGGCTCGTAGCCGGAGAATCGCGGCGTTATCTTTAGTGCAGCACGACATTGTGAAGGTTTCTGTACCCGGACAGTTGGGACGGTATACCAAGAGACCCGTTCTGCTATTCACTTGTCACGGCCGCGAGTGTATCAATGGATGATGTCTTGTAACATACGACTCCCGCATCCTGATACGAGATCCAGAAACCGTGTTGGCGTATTCGCTTGAGTTCAGCTCTGATAGTAAGTAGCAAGCTAAGTGGTGATACATCGCGGCTATGCCACCGCAGCCAGAGCCGGAGCTAGGTTCGTCTTTGACGCACCATTCGCCTTCAAATCTACAATCGCCTTTATCTCTCCATTCGGTTTGATCTCTCCATTCGCCTTCATCCCGCCATTCGGCTTCCCCTCCCCATTGGTTTTACTCCGCTTGATCGTCCCACCCCTCTTCTTATCCTGGAAGATCTCTCTCAAAATCTCCTTCACATCCGGGTTCGGGCTCTTCTTCCTTGGTGCTTCGTCTGCGAAAGACCGTGCTCCGCCCGTCGAGACGATCGATGGTGGAGAGGAGGGTATGGAATCACCTCGGCCACCTGCAACACAATAAGGTTTACAATGCTGCTCTCCGAGTGGATACTCACCGAGCGCTTCTCTGAGATCCGAGACGTCGACTGCCCGCGCTTGAGGCTTCCCGAAACTTTGGTATGACGAGTTGTTTAGGTTCATCAGGACGCCGGCGACGTCGTAGTGCGGATCACTGGCGGGCTTTACTTGCGCTGAGGAGAATCGTTCCACAGCTAGACTAAGATCAGCTCCATATTGTGCTTCCGTGGGCAAGATTACTGACAATCCTTCAAGGCTACTTCCACGGTCCATTTCCCAGCTATCCGGCGCATCAGGGTGGGAGCATCTCCACCGGTCCCGGTCAGAACAGTAGACGAGGACGTCAGGGAGGAAACAAGAAGTTCGGGATCCAGCAATGGTCGACTGGTCGAGGATGAATCCCCCTCGGTATCGCGACGAACGAAAGATGTAGGCTCTTCTGGAAGTGCCAGGATGTCGGGCGATGAGGGGCCGATGTTCGGGACTTCGAAAGGTTCGGGGAGGGAGTTCATAGCCTAACATCAGCCTGGGCACGATGCTAGTAGCCCACCTTAGCAGAGATCTCGATCAGAGATGTGAGATTCCATCTTTCCCCTATTCGCCTCCATGTGTACACTACCACTTCGCGAATAGCTCGTTTCCTCTCCAGGACCCATGATCCGGCTCGACCATCCCCAGGTCGTCGGACCAGCTCCGTTCCTGCGTCCCGGTCGATCGAGAGCAACATCGGCACACCCGTCACTAACGCCGCAACCGGAACAGCTGCATGAAGCTTGTCAATGACGCTGAGAATCGCAGCGAAGTCGTAGGGAGTAGCAACGTTATCGAAAGAAGTGAGGACCGCTGACGAGTGGATCCGATTTAGCGGTAGAGATACACGTCGAGATACTCGAGCGGTCTTCTTCGGCGGTGTGCCAGTTCCCGTAGACTCGGAAGGTGTTGCTGTCGCGACCGGTTCACTGAAGGAGACACCTTTCTCGCCACTCTTAGGTTCGGAAGCTCGGCGAGGTGTCGTATTGGCTTCTTGCTTGATTTCTATCGGCATGACCTCTGGCGAAGCCTGAATTGACCCATCCGTGGGATTGGCTTCTCCAGCGCCAAGGCACGATGACATGGCGAGAGTATACACCGCGGCATGCAAAGCATTGCAGAAGCGGTAAACTGATGGTTCAGCGAGATATGGTGATTTCCTCTCTCGAGGCATTTCATTTTGCAGGAATAGAAATAGAGCATGAGCGTAGGCCGCTCTGACTGCGTATCTGGACTCGCATAGGAGCGGTAGGGTCTCCTGCCAGACGACGGGTGTAACAGGATTTCTTCGACCCGTTTCACGACGAGGCGTCTCCGAGGGCGTCTCGTGAAGTGGCGCCTTCCCCTTATCTACCGAAGGGGGCTGCTGATGCGAAGCCGCTCTTGCTTCCGCAACATCAGCGGCGACAGCCGTATTCATGACACCGACGATGCAGTTGATGAGCACACGTAAGATCTCTGGTCGAGCGCTATCGGTCTGAGAGATGTCGGTCATCCGCACAACGAGCTCTTCAACGATATCGTTTATCTGATCCGCGTAGTAGATATGCGTACCGAGCGATGAGATGCACTGAACGAGGGGTGGTAAAAGGGCATCTCGTGTATCGAATCGTATCCGCCGGATGATCAGGGAGACGAGGTTGTTCAGGATGTCGGTAACACCGAGACCGACCAGCGAGATAGAGGAGTTGAGAACGGTCGTGACCATTGCGAGGACAGTAGTATGCTTCGGAGTAGGCGGGACGTCCTGCAGATCGACGAGCAGCTCTGCTAGCCGTGTTAGGACGACAAAGCGGTACTGCAGCATCATAAAGGCAGTCAAGCGCTCTGCGAGCCAACAGCATCGCTCCACATCCCTCCAGCCCTGTTTGTCGAGGAAGCCGAAGACGGCGTCAAGGACGTGACTCGCTTGATTGACCTGACATTGTTCAACGAGTGCCTGAAGCGATCGTAGTGCAGCTGAGAACACATCGGAGACTGATGGACCCTTCTCGCCGGGGATATGAGCGTGAAGGGACGGTGCTCGGCGATCATTTACTGGTCGTCGTGCGGAGAACTCTGATAAGAATGGCGAGGGAGTTGCGTCCATTTGTACCTTGGCGGTCTCGAGCTTGAGCTGTGACATGGTGGCCTCGAAGATGTTGGCTAGCAATGGCGGAATGATGATGGCTATTTGCCGCGAAAACTCGGAATTTGACGAGAACAGCGCTTCCGAAGAGGAAGCCCCGTTCAGTCCCGCTAACGCAATAAGTCTCGTCCGGCTCAAGAGCTCCACGTCCGGCTTTTCCGAAGTGCCTGTTGACACCGCCATCGCCGAAAACTTCCGCAAGACATTGAGGTAGGATGTCGTGAGCGAATCATCCCCCCCTGCCGCCGCCCCGTCTGTGTATGTCGTGAAAGCGATGAAAGAGCTCGCTGCTCGACCGATCACTTCGAGGTCAAGGTCACCCTTTTGGTAAACCTTGACATCGAGAGCGATGTTGATGATCCGTATGATGGATCGAGGGAAAAGACCGAGGTCGCGCCGACATTCTGAGATAAGGGAGCGGAGGATAGCGAGCGAGATGAGAAGGGATCTGCAAGGTCATGCGAATCAGCTATTCATGACTTCCATGTCAGTTAGGACATACGCTCTATATCTTGGATAACCCCCTGAGCTCCTCTGGGCTTCCTTAGTGACGCGCTTTTCCAACTCCTCCCCGATAGATCGCAACTTCGACTTATTGTTGTTACATCGATATGTCAATTTCCCTAGATCGGACGAGAGGGGTCGATAGTCAGGCTCGGACGCCAGTAGCTGCTTTTTGGGTGGATAGCAGTCGTTCAGGAGTTTTGCGTCCGGCGAAAGCCCCGTACAAGGTAGACAGCCCATCCCTCGTATCTGGATTCGAGATCTTCACCGAACGGGGCGAAACCGTAGAGGACACCAAATGTATCGATGCGAGATAGTGCAAGGTACTCAATTTGTCCTTTTCGGGATGTAGGGGGTTTATAGAGTTGGGCGGGGCCGAAGCCGAGGAGGGAGAGGAAGGGGAAGGAGAAGGGGGTTGGCCGGGCAGAAGGTGGGTGCTAAAGGTGTTTGACGATGGCGGTTTGGGGAAAGCAGGAGCACTCGGGGGACGCGCAGATGTGTGCTGGATTCGACCGAGAGGAGCTGTCCCAGATAGAAAAAGGAGGTATTATCACTGACGGAAAAACCTGGATTTATTTGAATCCCCATGTTTCGGACTAGTGAAATGCTTCCGGCTACCGCCCGGCTAGCGGGCCCCGAGATCCCCCGCGTTCCATCTTGAGGCGGTTTGAAACTCAACACGGATTGATCGTCAAACGTCGATGATTCCGGAACTGCACGAACATACTAGGACAAATGGGAGATCGAGAGAACGAATACTATTATCATATACTGTGGAAACCCTGGTCCACCCAATCCCTTCTGACCTTGAACCGTCCTTTCACCGGTTTTCCGCCTCTCCACTTCGCCAATTATTAATTCTGCTCGCTCCGCGCTTCATAAGATAGCCATATCCTTCAATAAGGTTCTGACGATCGTGTCCTGACATGCGCTCATCACAACGGCTAACGCTGAGGTGTCTGTCGCCTGCGATGACATCAACACCGTCCATCTCCTTCAGTCAGGACGAGACCTACCGTCGTCTCATGCATGTAGATCTCATGACTTGGATTCCGGTTTAGTGATCGAAACCTCATCTTAAAGTAAGCCACCGCGTCGGCGTAAGAGCCCGGTTTGCCCGTAAAGTCTACGAAGTGAGGTTTGTGTCAGAACCCATCCGAACTACTCATTCAGGACCTTACCAGGGAATATTGGCGCGATCTGTTGTTTCGGATCCCGGATCTTTATTGAGCCAATATGCGTCAGCGCTGGCGAAGAAAGAACGCAAGGAAGGTACCTTTTCCATTAGCAGGTCAGCTTTATTGAGGAATAAGATCTGCGAGGAAGATCAGCCTAACTCGATGCTCTGGGTGGACTCGCTCACAAAGCTTGTCTTCACGAACCACTGGCTGTTTACTACAGAGTCCCAAAGGACACAACTCTCAGTCATACCGTTCGCAGCTGGTCAGGTCAGCTTGGAATGGACGCTGTAGAGAACGGCTTTCATAAGTCTTCAATGATACCCGTATTATAGTCGCTGCATATCATTAGCGGTATCAGCGGGCCCAGTATGTGCTTACGATAGCGAGACGAGGAATATTATGCTTGTAACGCCCTCGAAGCAGCTGGCCCACTTTCGCCTCTCAGATCTGTACATATATCAGTACAAATCGCCGAAAGATGGAGGACCATACCTTTGACCACCGACGTCATACAGTCTGAACCTGTAAAGGTTAGCTATGATGAAGGCTTCTTCGAGAAAGAAAGTACGTCAAGTCTTTGATCAAGAACTTGGTCTCGCTGATTCCGGTCGTTTTCAAGCGTACGCGCAATATGTCGTCTTGCGTCGGTGTATATGTCGGCTCGAACAGTCTCGGCAGATCGGCATAGAAGCTGCATGATTCAGCTCAACCCGGATGGCAAGTGAAGTCCTCACTAATTTAGGTTTTCTTGCAGGGAGTAAGCGTATGCGTTCGCATAACACTCTTTGACCTGCGGGTCTGCCCATAAATCGGATAACGCCGTCAAGTATTGGTGTGGAAATGCCTCGTCGGTATTGATTGGTGGTTCCTGATCGACGAGAGAGACGTATTTCCGATTGGAAGGGGATATCGCCACGCCCAGCTCGTCCATACAATCAATGATGCTTCGCATGCCACCGACAATCTGAATATTCAGTGAGCGAATAGAACGGGAGTCACCGATAGTCCAAGGGGAGGGAGGAGGGATGGTGCGGCGGGAGGGCGACAGGCATGGGGAAGGGGAAGGGGGGAGGAGGGGACGCTGAGGGGGAACATACATTTGTGAACACGATTTTCCTATGTCATATCAGCTGATTTCCCAGCAGAGGTCATGCTGACCCACCGGTAATCCTCGACCTCATCCTCTGCAAAAGGTTTATCATGTATCAATCTCATCTGCTTCAACACCGTCGATTTCCCGCTCGCCCCTGCACCGAGGAGTAACAGCTTCACCACCTTTTGCATCTTCTTCTCATCCTACGTTTACATCAGCTTACGTACCTGATTTGGATTGGAACGAGAATGGAGGGACCCACTTCTCTCAGTGACTTGTCGATCTCCTTACTCCGCGCTTCTGCTACTGGATCCTCCGAGGGAGTGGACACACACCCGCCCATTATCGAAGGGGGTCTCAGGGGTTAGGGAAATGATGATGATGAGGGGTCCCCGACCTAAGTCGAGGTGGCTGCGAAAGGTCGATGAGGCCGAGAAAGGTAGCGAGCAGTGTAGGAAGCCGGTCGACTGATATGTATCGTCTAGCGTAGCGGTGGGGATCGTCTAGCGTAGCGGTGGGGATCGTCTAGCGTAGTGGTGTGAAAGCCAGCTAGTGACGAAAAGGACACGTTCGAAGGGATCCCCGAAGCCAAATTCACTCTTCGCTCGGATCCCCATCCGTCCCCTCGCTTTGACCCAAGTCCGGCTTAGCACAATCTGATCACCTGAACCCCTCCTTTCGATATGTCTCACGGTTTTCACGGGATTAAAGGAAGCTAAAGGGATGGAGGAAGATGAAACGCTGATGGTAGTCTGATCCTCAACTCACACCAAGACATTATCTGCGGATTTGCTCACCCGAGGCGCTAAGTTTGATTGAGAGCGAGACGAAAGGTTTTGATGGGATGCTTCAACGTGTGTTGTACGAGTTTTCGAGCGGTATAGCCGCTGGGGTGCTGATCGTATCTGTTATGAAATGCGGGGAGAAAGTTTGTCTTTGTTCTTGGTACTAATGCGGGATATTGACAAACGGAAGACTCGCCCTTGCCCGTACAGACATTTTCGTTTGGTGATTCAGGGTCCGATACGAAACAATAAGGTTAACCCCCTACGCAAAAGTTCGAAGTTGACGGCTAGAGACCTGGGTCATTCATCTTATCCTCTTCTGTATGAAGACTAGCATGAGAGACTCATGATCGCAAACGTCTTGTTTCCGTACCGGCCTTTAACTGCACCAGTCGTGGACTGCTCGGTGGGGAAGACCCGGGCGTAGGCATCTCTGGCTCACTAACGTAATGACACCGATTTCCCCTAGTCCCGTACCTCCGTCAAACTCGACTCGATGCAAACAACGTATCACACTACATATAAGATAGCTGCGATATCCAGCTCATATACAACCGCAATGACCAGATAATTCCTAGTACCGCCTCTTGAGCTTCTCAACCCCTTAGCGAGACCTTACCCAATATCCAAGTCCGATAGCCACTGCAACCGTACAAACAAACACCGCCTTCGTCCACCCTCGCTGACCATCCCAGATAGCTCTGACAGGCTTGAAGATGCTCTCCGCCAGTGCAGTCAAGCCGACACTCGCAGTCTTCGGAGCGGACTTCGGAAAGAGAGGATGACAAGGCGGTCTTTCGGGACTTCTTGATGGACGACGTCGAGTGCGACCTCGGTGAACGTGATGTACCTCTCTTCGCTGAGCGACTCGTCGACTGAGACCCGCTTCCCACTCTCCACCTCCTTGAACTCGGGCGACTGTAGGCATTGGCCCGCTGATATCAGACGATGAGGAGGCGGGCGAAACTGAGGAAGTCATGGAAGACTCGAGGGAGCGTGCCGGACGCCAGGAGATGAATTTCGTAATGGACGCTTGTTCGATGAGATCAGCCGCATCGATAGCGCGGAGAAGGTGATCGAGTGGATCAACATCGATAGGCGGGCTAGGTGTCGGTACGCGAGGCGAAAAGTAATTTTGCGACTCGGGGCAGGGCATCGGTGTAGGGTCCGCATCTCGTGGCGGTGATGGTGTCGGAGCGCGGCTTGGCCCGTCTTGCTCTTCGGCTGGGAGGGAGAAAAGGCCGTCGAGGTGCCGGGTCATGCCGATCGTCGGGACCATCGGAGCGAGCGTGTTGATCAGGCCGACATCTGCATTCGATCAGTATTGGTGAAGTGCCTGAGCTGCAGGAGTTGACGAAAAGACTCACCCGCATCAAGCGAGAACACCAAATGAGCCCAGTCAGACTTCGCCGCATAGCTCTCGACCAAACCCGCAAGCTGATCCCTAGCCCCAGTTGGTGGGGAAGGGTGCAATAGCCCATCTAAAGCCATGTACGATTCCATAACGCGTGACTGGATCTGTTTTGCGTCAGAGCGAGTCCTAAAGACCTTGACTCACCTGTTCGTCGTTCAATCCCGTGATGAGGACCGCAACCATCCTTCCTGCCCTCACTACTCCCACCTCCCCCTTCTTCCCCATCTCAGCCAACTCACACCTCTCCCCCAAACCCTTCATCAACCTCTGCGTACCCACCTGACCACCAACAACCACAACCTTGATCCCTCCAACCTCCCCATCCCACCTCCTCAAACTCATGTGCAAGCTAGTCGAAGGTAGACTCAACATCGGTAAAACCAAATCCTCCGAACCGGAACTCGCAGCTATATGTCTTGCGAAATCCGAAGCTGAACCGATTGGTGAAGAAGTCCTCGAGACAGAAGAGACTGAAGCGACATAACTCGGCATCGAAGTGAATGAAGCAGGTGAAGATGGTTCGGAGGGGTGTTCGGGTAGATGTTCATCGTCATTGAGATGAGACAAGGGATGGAGTTTATCATCTGGACTTGGCGGGATGATAGTTGGACTTGGCGCTAGGAAAGGTTCAAGTGTCAAATCATTTCCTTCCTCCTCTTCTTCGTGGTCCTGCTGAGACTCGACTGGTTCCTCCTCGCTAGTGGATGGACGATCCTCCTCCCGTGGATCCGCATCCGATTCGCCGCTCCACGAGACACTCCCGTTCAAACTCCGCACACCATAGCACGAGTCCGTCCCAGGTGGTGGTGGTGACTCGCGTTGATGCTGTCGACCTCTAGAACTGGTCCCGAACATAGTGTACGACGATCGGGACGGACGAGAGATGAACAAAGGAGGTTTGGTCGAATCTGTGGGGCAAAGGTGACCAAGCGATAGCAACCTGGTCGCGCCGAGAGGTCCGGGTAGGACGATCCGAGCGCGTGCAATCGATTTAGATGCCGAGATTGGCATCACGCCATAACCTAGATTTGGGGCACCGGGTTTAGCCGGTGTTTATCAACTATTGGTCAACGATGGCAAGGGTGACTTCGCCTAACTGTATCTAGCCATAGACAGCTCCGCAATCAAGATGTGTCGTGTCTAAAGCCATGATATAGATATGAATGAAATTCGATATGTATCAACGTTTCCTTCGACCGAACCGCTACCTCATTCGGCCTGGACCCCTTAACTCACACTCGCCATCGTAGTGACCCCGACCTCAGGCGAGTCCTCCACATCGTCAACGTATTGCATGAGATTTAACCAGCCAATCTTATCGCTCGACTCTGGCAATGCCGAAGCGGTACTATCCCACTCCGCTGGAAACATGAAAGTCTGCTCGCTAACCTGAGATAGCGATGTCCCGGTCATATCTGACCATGTCGCGTCGCGAAATTCCATTACGGGAGGCGGAGGCGATGGTGGTCGTGCTTGAAGGACGCCGCGCACCTCCAAGTGTCGACGGCGTCTTTTCGCCTTGTGCACCATCATTTCCAGTACGCGTAGCTCGGTTTCGAGAGTCTCGTCTTGACGGACCGTCTTCTTTTCGATCCGAATATACGTCTGCAACAGATTTAGGAGGTAGTCGTGGTCGAATTGTGGATCGCGGTATTTATAGACGCAAAGCATGCCGATAATCGTTGCAGGATTGAAGCCGGATGCCACCTAAAGCGATCAGCGGGTCTGTTACTTGGTTGATCGTGATCAACGCACTGTCATCCACTTGAATCGGTCGAGCGGATCGGCATCGGTCAAGCTCGTCCGAAGTTTGATATCCACAATCGAGGAGGAGAGACAAGCCTCTCTCGATATCTGGTACTGCGGATCCGCCTTCTTCCCAAACGATCGTAGAAGGTACGGGCGATGCAAGGAGATCCTGGCAAGATGGTATTTGCTGATAAGCGTTCGGCGCTGCGTCTTCAGCCATCGGAACCCCTCGTGGTCGTCCAAGGAGGTATTCGCATTGTCGAGCCGGAAATGAGGCGGAAGAGAGACCTTGTACTCCTGGAACATGGCCTCACAGTGAAGGACGTCGGCATGACTGCGAGGATGCAGGCCGAAGCATGCAAGCTGAGCATTGCCAATGATTCTGGCAAGGCGGAGATGCAAGATGAGAAAGGTCGTTTTGGTAGGTCGATCAAGGGGTCTCGGTAGGGTGTACAAGCTGCCAAGCTCGTCATCGGTGATGTTGAGTGGCTCGTGTGCCGTGAAATGATTATCCTGGATTGCCAGGGGTCGTCCCAGAAACAGGGAGACGGAGCTGAACTTGTTAGAAACATACAGCGATGAGTCCCTCTCCTACCGATCGATTGTGTACAGCTCTGCAGTTCAGACACGATTAGCGACAATCCGAGACGCGGTACATTTCTCCTTACGGGCCCATAACCTCCTTCGAAGCTCCGCCTCGATCGGAGGCATCTTTTCCCACGAAGCGCCGTCGACGTGCATCCTACGGCGAGTATTAAAGCGCATGCCCGCTGGGATGGGTTGTAGGGCTCACCCTTGCGCCTCGGCCGCTCTAATGGCAGCGCCTATTGCAGTCCATCCTTCCGGTACCCTACGGGAGATGATCATGTATAATGCCACCTGTCCGATCAGCATCTCTGTATTCGCTGATTCCGGGGTTCGAGAAAGGTTTTGAAGGAAAAAGACTATGGAAGGGACCGCAGAGGTCGGACGAAGCGAAGGGTAAGGGAGGGGGGACGGGGGGACGTTTGACTGGATAGCCACAGAGAGGAAGCGAAAGGTAGCCGGGTGAAAGAACGGGGAGGGAAGCGGGCTGAGGAAGCGGGCGGTGCACTCACCATTGCGCCTGCACGAACCGTGTCTATAGACTCGCCATAGAAGCTAGAAGCTTCGCTCAATGCTTTCCGTGCACCGCATGACCACTTGAGGCTTAGCTCCTCCCTGTCTTGTAGGCCAAGACTATTCGCTTCAAGATCCCTGAGCATAGCATGGACCTTTCGTTCATCGTGTCCGGCGAGACGAAGATCCTCGAGAATCTTCCTTCGCTCCTCCGTAGCTTTCGGATCGAATTCGAGCAGGACGCCAAACGATATCACGATAAGGACGAGCGCCAAGTGCCGAAGGTCAACTCGAGAAAGCTTGGAGACGTCGGCGTTGTCGCGCCAAAACGCATCATAGCTTGTGACGAAGTCCGGTTCATAGAGGATGTCGATATGGCTGATGAAATGGTCAGCCCCGAAGCACCCTAGGCAGACATACGAGTTGTATCGCTCGAAGTAGCACTGGACATATCGGTCGCACTTCTCTCGGCGAGGAAGCAGCGCCACGAGACATCGAATCTGGGATACCAGGGTGTATGGCTTGGTGTCATCGATTTGTGTCAATCCGCGAGGCGGACAGTGCCGGACATCACTCAAGGACAGTAACGGAGTCCGACGCTTGCCCTGTGATGAGATCAGTCTGGTTTTCGCCATGGTGATGAGCGCGTACCGCGATGAACTTCGCTGCTAATTGCGGTCCGAAATGGCTCGTCCCGAAGAAAGTCTCTGGACCACGGCCATGAGCGACAGCCCTAGATCAGGTTATACGGAGAGGAAGAACTTTGGGCGAGAAGAACGAAGAGACGGAGAACATGCCAATAGGGAGTTGCGAGGAGGGGGCGGGATTTTGGGTCCAGGAAGGCAGGAGCGACTTACTCTCTCCCTCGTCGTCCTCAGGCCTCGGACCCTGATGATACCTTCTACTCCCCACATTCCGACACTCATCCTCCTCCATCAGGTCATCCTCGCTCCACTCGCCAGAGCTATCGCCAGTCCCACTGTTTGGCCTGAGACTGGGACTCTCCTCGTCGCCATCGTCCCAATACCCTTTGGTCGGGCTTGATGAGAACAAGCGTGGAACGGCGTTCGGTTTGTTATGGCGTTCGGACGAGATAGGCAGTGACGCGGGAATTGAGATTGGAGCGACAGTACTGCCATTTTGCATCTGATGCGTATGAAGGCGCTTGGGGGCGGAAGAGGATTCTGCATTGATCAGCATTAAGATGCCCTCGAGGGTAGACTTACGATTATGCACATGCTCGAGTGCTAAGCTGTTCGGGACGTGCTCGAACTCCACTGGCATGTAAGCCTCATGCTCCAGCACCGCATTGCCTGTAGCTTCTTCAACGCCGAAGACGTCATGAGATGAGTGCCGTCGAGGGACGTCCATGACATCTGGTTGCGATCTCTTGGGTCGACGTCGGACCGGGCGCTCGTCGATACGGTTGAAAGACCAAGTGGTATCCATGTCTTTCGTAGACGAGCAAAGGTGACCGACTCTGCCTTTGATACAGGTTGAGCAGGGCTCTTCCTGATCGCACTGAAGTCGGGTTCACTGTAAGCCATGATCCGAGGAAGGTATCGATTGAGCTTACCTTTGATTTGCGCCCTCGACACCGATCACAGGCTGTTCTGTTTCTACCCTGACGCGATCGCTTCCAGGACGTCCAGTCGTCAGGAGCGTTGCTCGTCATCCCGGCCAGCGGTGGGCGCAAGATACCGTTGTTTCTCGGACTAGGCGGTTGGTGGTAGATGGCAGGCATGGACAATGTGTTCTGTTGTACATGTCGAGGGAAAGGGCTGGGCTGGAGAACCGATCGAAGAGGAGATGACTCGGGCGAAAAGATGTGATTTGAGGTATGAGAGGTGTAGGTACTTGACATTGAGCCTAATAGTTCCACCTGGAGTGATGCACCTTGCATATCACAGGGCCTGTTGAGTTCCTGATTCGACGTAGCTAGGCCAGCCGGCGTGTGAATCGCGTGATCGTAGGATTGAGGGAAGCTCATGGTTCCCCTAGAATGCGTTAAGGAGGAGTGCATGTCCCAGGAGGATAAGGTGGTCCTGAGAACAAATCGGTCGTAAGGATAAGGTGCTCCACAAAAGAGTGCGGAAGGAGGAGCGTCGAGGTGAGAGCTTCGAGGTTCGAGTGAAAGGAAAGGAGGGATCGGAGCGCAGACCTCCTTCGAATAGTTCTAGATGAGATCTTCAAGATTTCTCGCAGATCGAGACTGCAATCCCAAAGGTAGGAGATCGACGATCGTGAGGAAAGGCTCAGCGAAGAGGGATGAGACAAGAAAGAAGAGAAGAAAGCGTGTGAAGGGAGGGTTCGTGGGAATTGAATGGGGTTTTGATGTGAAACCAGATTACCCTCCGCCGGAAGGACAGCGCGGAACCCTCTGTGTGTATGGCACGATGCATCGGTTCTGATCCTGATGATTTGAATGAATATGCCAAGAACGAGTAAACCCTCACTGACTGCATACTCTATCACATTGGTATCTGCCGGAGATCCTTCAATGTCCAGCCCGCCGATCTCAGACTCTCGCCTCCTATGTCATAGACCTCCTCGTCCAGATGTCTGAAAACAGGATCAGCGCTATATCCAATCAACCTGTCGGGAAAGCTCACCTGAATAGCACCTCCCGGAAACCATCCATGATCTCCCTCAAAACTCCAGGATTGTATGATGAAGGCTTCTCCAACGAAGCTGACAAGAACTCCTCGTATTTGTCGAGACCTGAGTCATGATCAGTGTCTCGTCCGCAATTTCGGACCCTACCCACCCGCATGAATCGCTCTATGTGACTTGAGGTGTTCTCCGCTCTCCCTCGCTCCAGCGTTGAACTGAGGCATCTTCTTGGCTAAGACGGGGAAGATGTAGGCTTCCTGAGATACGCATGATCAGGCAAGATTCTGCTAAGATATAGTGGGTTCACCTCCTACGTGCGCGTCAGAACATGTTCTGCTGGACAGCAGTATGATTACTTACTATCTTGTGATGCATATCTAGGTGATGCGCTAGTTGTTGAGCCTCTCTGATGAACCGGGGTAATGACATCCCTTCCTTGTGGAAACCGCCATCGGCCAACTAAGGGATCCATCAGCGACAAGATCGCACCCGAGAGTGAGATGAGACCTACTGTATAAACCCGATTGAACGCGTATCGGAAATGGGAGTGATATCGGTCCATCCCCTCTGCTAAGCTAATGATCAAACGCTCCAATCAGCAAAAGATAATGCAAACCGGTCGGAAGACTTACTGGTTCCATTCTCGCTCCTCCTTCGGAGATAGCGTCAGCTCACACATGTTACTGGAACTCGTAGTCGAGATGGAGCGGTTCACAGATCGATAACCAATCTGCGTACTCAAGGCTCGAAGGGTAGACGTCCCTCTCAAGATCGGTGGGGCGAACAGGATGGCGAGAGCGGCAAATGCCACCGAGAGGACAAGAAATGAGGTTTCCGACCAGTTAGAGAGCGAGGGGGAACTTGTGCTGTCTCTCTTGGTGGACTTGCTGTTATCCATGAGAAAATATGACACTTCAAAACAAGCTCGGCGCGCTCTTTATCCGGATCCTGGCCCAGCGGACATGAGAGCGGTTTGTCATCATTCCCCTTGTTTCCGACGGACATTGTTGCAGTGGCTTGGCATGCTTGTCTCACTTCTCCCTGCAAGGCGGAGAGGGCCATTCAGTAATAAGAATGCATGCATGCGTTCAGACGGGCTCGGGCCAAAAAAAAGGCAAGCGGTTAATATAGGTGACGATCGGCGTATCTGAGCCTGACATTTGCCTCTCGAGAGCACGCTGCAGCTTACTTGACACAGCTCTGAATAATCTAGTCTCGTTAGATCGGCACTCGTGCAGATTTCAGCACCATGATTCTCCTCGAGGTGGGTACTAGCGAACAGGCTATCTGCTAAAAGTGTACTGACCCCTATCTAGTCTCACAGCGTCATCATTTCCGATGTTCTCACCGACCGCTTCGAGAGGTCAGTCGGTGTCATGTCACACTAGCTACAAGCTTCTCTGAGACTCGACCACGTACTGATCAGGACATCATAGGCCTTCGCGGATGGACGTCCAATTTGTCGACTATGACAATGTCCGCTTTCACCTCTCCACTCCTTCATCCAAGACATCCGTCATGCTCTCCATGGGTATCCAATGCTGGCCTGACTTAGTCAAGTACGGTGCTCGGGAACACCTTCAGAAGGAGTATGATGGGCTGTTGGTCGGCGAAGGCGAGACGGAGCCGGAGTATAATGTCAGCTTGGTTATCGACCTCGAGAAGCTACCTGCATCCGAAGGTATGCCACCTGCCTCCATCCCGCTTGGTTCGATCCTGACAAATCTGTGCAGAAGAGAAGACCGCTCTCATTACCAAACTCGCCCTCCTAAAAGCCACAGCGATGTCCGCCCCCTTCCTCGCTGCTTTCGCTGAACAATCCTCTCTCCAAGCGAGCTATAAAGACGCAGCAGGCGCTCAACAGATGGATATCACCCCCAACGAGAAGAAGGGAGATCTTAAGGTCGTCAAGTATCGAGAGGAGGAGGCGATATATATCCAAGCCAACCATGATCGGGTTACTATCATCTTCAGTACCGTCTTCAAGGAGGAGGCGGATAGGGTGTATGGGAGGGTGTTCCTGCAGGTCAGTCCCGCTACCCTATGCTCTACCAGCCATACTGACAAAGGATATCTTGGATATGCAGGAGTTCGTCGACGCTCGAAAACTACAGAGTTTGCAGAGTGCGCCGCAGGTGACCTACTCCAACCGCGAACCACCGCTCGAGATCCGACAGCTGCCTGGCTTACACAATGGCGAGGACTGGGGATACGTCACCTTCGGTGGGTCTTCACCTCATCATTGATGTCACTTCGGATCCCTGGATTCCTTGACTCAAAGTCGTCTCTGCTTTGCCGCGCCCCTTGTCCTCTTCCCTTAATCCCCCTTGGATTCCTTTCTCCTGTTTGGAGTCTTTTGGCTGAGTTCCCGTGCCTACTTCTGGATTTAGTCCTCTTTCCTCGTCATTTCGTCAATCCCACCCAAGCACTCGCCACTATCAATCGTATCCAGCTCTTCCGAGACTACCTGCACTACCATATCAAGTGCTCGAAGGCATATATGCATTCTCGCATGCGACACCGGGTCGCGGAGTTCTTGAAGATCTTGAACCGAGCTAAGCCGGAAGTAGCGACGCAGGAGCGGAGGACGGCGACGGGGAGGACTTTCCGGTCGCGATGAGTAATGGAGTTGGGCTGCCAAATAGGATAGGGTACCATGACAATACGGGTCTTTTGACATCCAAGCGGTGAAGAAGCATGAAGAACTTTATCGCTCCACTCATGATCTCGCCTGGGAACCCGGCAGGTACGCGGTTGACTTCTTTTCCTCAACCAAACCTTCAGGGTTGCGAGCCTGTCGATCAGTCATTGAAGTCAACTTCTTCCCCTGTAAATCACCAAGCATAATCACTCCTTCAGCACACCCAGCATACATATCTCCCATCCGATCGCTCGTACGGCGCTCCATTACCCTGCAACTGTGTGCATGACCACCCTTTGAATCCTCCGCCAAAGCACACTATTCCCGGATAACGCCGGTGTGTTGTGCCGTCAGTCCGGGGCTTCATATGTCATAGTCAGCCTTCTCGATTCAAACCGTTGTTTCTCGTTTTCTCATTACAGTCCTTATCCATACCTTCTTTCTTCCTCATCATCATTTAGCTTAGCATACCTTGTCTGTCCGCTCTTTCGGACACGGTGAGCTAGTACCGGTCAAACTACTCCCGACCATCCCTCACGACCACCCCTACCTCACCGTCGTTGTTTTCTCGACTGTTGAGAGACCGACAACTACCGCCCCTCAGTCCATAGCCTCGAGTCCAACTCTCGACTTTCTTGACTTCTTGTGACGGAATAGTATTATCCATAGCCCTTGTTTTCTCCTTCTTCCACAGCAGTAGCATTATCTTCCCATTCCTACCACATAGACATCGATCAACATGGCATCCCGGGTGAGTGTTATGTTCAGTGAAACATAAGGCTTATGCTGATCTCTCTTGTCTCTTCCTTCTTCCTGTATCCCTTCGCCATCGTATCGTACCGCATCTCCGCGCCCCTCCTTCCCTGCACAGGCCGGAAACAACCGACGAGCAACGAGCCGAACACGGACCAATGACGAAAATGCCTTCCCTACCCAAGCTATGCGGACGAAGACCTCCATGTCCCACTTGGGACCGGCGCAGAAGGTTGTTGTACCGCAACCGATGAAGAAGGCGGTCGCTGCTAAAGCTGGAGCGAAGCGGACTGCGCTAGGAGGGGTCGTGGCCAACGGGGCGAAGGAGGACTTTGAGGATATGAAGAAGCCTTGTGAGCTGCTGCGCATCGTTGCTGTCATATGCTTACGACCACAGTGAAAGCGGATGGCAAGGTCACGGAAGCACGACAACCACTAGCGACCCGAACAAACAATGTTCAACCCCGCCCCATCGCCCCTGTCCCCCATCGTGCCAAACCCGTTCCTGCCCACCCCAGCTCCGCACCTATGGGAAGTGAGGATGACTTGTCGGAGATGGACGTCGACTCCAGACGGATGGACCTCGCACCGCTGGGTGTCAACGGGAAGATCGACGAAGAGGACTCCACAGGTGAACCGTCCGACGAGGAGGAAGACGAAGAGGAGGACGAGGATGATTGGTTACGTATGAGCGAGGAGGATACACTGCAAGCGGCGGAGCAGCTCGACGCCATCCGAGCGAACTTCAAGGACGATGTCGACATGTTTGATACGACTATGGTCGCCGAGTATGCCGAGGATATCTTCAGACACATGGAGGAGCTGGAGGTCTCCGTCATGCCGAACCCACGGTACATGGACTTCCAAACGGAGATCGAGTGGTGAGTACGATTGTCTATTTATGTCATCTAAACTGACATCTACAGGACCATGCGGACAACCCTCATCGACTGGTTATTACAAGTCCACCTCCGGTATCACATGCTCCCGGAAACCCTATGGATCGCTGTCAATCTCGTCGACCGATTCCTCTCTGTCCGTGTGGTGTCTCTCGTCAAGCTTCAACTCGTCGGTGTCACCGCCATGTTCATCGCCGCGAAGTACGAGGAGATTCTCGCACCTAGCGTCGAGGAATTTGTCTACATGACCGAGAACGGCTACACAAAAGACGAGATCTTGAAGGGCGAACGGATCATCTTGCAAACTCTCGACTTCACCGTATCATCTTACTGTTCTCCATACTCTTGGGTGCGACGGATTTCGAAGGCAGACGACTACGACATCCAGACCCGGACACTCTCAAAGTTCCTCATGGAAGTCACCCTTCTTGATCACCGGCTCATCCGATGTAAGCCTAGTATGATCGCCGCTGTCGGGATGTACCTGGCGCGGAAGATGTTGGGAGGCGACTGGGTGAGTCTGACCAAGGTGTAAGCTTCCTTTGCTGACTCTTGCAGAACGAGTCCTTCGTCTATTATTCCAATTTCACCGAAGCTCAACTCATTCCCGGAGCAACATTGTTGTGCGAACGTCTTGTCGAACCAGATTTCACCTCCGTCTTTGTTTACCAGGTCGGTTCGGAGATTCTCACCAAGTACCGCAACTGACGCCCTGTCTCGCAGAAATACAGCAGCAAGAAGTTTCTTCGGGCCAGTACGTTCGCGAAAGACTGGGCACAGACATCAGCAGCATCAGCTTGGTGAGATTAGGGTAAGTCATGATAATTCATTCGATGACTTTGTCCTGATGAGGTGATCAGGACGTACGACACGGACATCCATGTAAACACGACGTCTCATGTTCATGCCACTTGTTATATAATCGCTTCACGTCGCAGTTTTTCCTCACATTCTTCCCTCATACCCGTTGTTCAAGCTTGTACGCTCGAATTTCTTCTTCGTGTCTGGTCTGACGTCTTCGGTGTTCCCGGCGCATCATGTCAAATGCATCAAAGTCGGGGTTGGGCGCAGTCGAGGTGTTACTGAGCAGCGTTGCTAATTCTCGACCGGCTAACGGTGTACCTTTGATCGAAGAGGGTGTAGGTCTGTAGGTCTGTATAAGGACAAAGGAGGCACGCGACGACCTCCTTCCGTCGTCAACAATGGTGCTACACACTCATGTTGTATCACTGATCAAGTCCGAAGTAGCAGCAATCGACGAGATGATCATACCCGACGGCCACAATGCACTCGCAAGACGAGGGAAACAAGCGAATCATCGTCGACAAGCTGGTCTTCCAGTTGGGCAGTTCCCGGGCGTCATCACTGAGCCCGTCGAGACTACAACTCCTATCGGGACGACACTTGCGTCACCGGCAGTAAGTACGAGCACGAGCGCGAAGTCAACGGAGATCATCACGACGAGCTCGGTCTTAACTTCTTCTCCCGTGACTACAAGTCCACCCACGATAAGCTTGAATACCAGCTCATCGTCTCATCTTCAATCGTCCACTACATCCAACTCATCGACTATACTGAACACCTCGAGTACCTCCACTACATCTCTCACATCGTCGACCTTACCGACCATCACCACTACAATCCCATCATCAACAACAACTACTCCAAGCCTGATCTGTGCGTCTCTCCAACCTCACATGAGCTGAGTTAAGGTGTTGATGCCCAGTTTTCCTCAGTCATCAACTCCTTCCCTGATGATTTCCCGGTTGAGACGGACATATCACCAAATCGAGCGGACAATGGGAGGGGTTACATTTTCATGAAGAACTCTGAGTTAGGCGATCGTAGTAAGTCTGCATTTTCTTCTTCGACAAAGGATACCCGTCTTCACGCCTGAAGCTCCTTCGCACTTTCACTCGTTGGCAGCTCCAGATCTATGATCTCTCACCCCCTACCATCACTTACAACCCGACGGCGGAGGAAGTTACTGCCAGCCAACGATGAATGGATAGTGCTCCTCTTCGCAACCTTTCTCGTCGGTTTCCTGGTCTTCTCCATCCTCCTCATCCGCCTCACCAAGATGTCGGAAAGGAGAAGAGGCGTGAACAAGGAGGACGTCATGGTTGGGGACGATATGAGGTGGGCTGAGGGGAAGGTTGTCGTTCAGCCTAGGGTGATTTACGAGAGGCCGAAAGGGAGGAGTGGACCGACGGGGACGGGAGGGAGGGAAGGAGGGGGGTCAGCTGCTCCGAGGAGAGGGGGAAAGATGATCAGGAGGCAGAGTCTGGGGAGGATGAATGCCAGCTGATGCTGATATGTGTCGCTTTACCTCGACGGAAAGGCCATGGAGGCTCAACTCACGAGAGGGATAACTGACAGTAACCGAAAAACAGATCCGCTTCGCTTGGAGGGCTAAGTAAGTTGAAGAAAGAGGACTTGAATCGAGCTGAACACCCTCGTACTGATCGTACTACCCAAGCTCATTGCAGGCTGTGACGACATTCGCGAAAATCGTTTGATAACCGTTTCAGCGCATCTTCCTTTCACCGATCTCTTACCCCTCCTTTGCCCAATGTACGGGTAAGAGGTTTGGGACGCGTTTCAAATATCGTTTGGGTGGATGCAAGGTAACAAGAGTCCGGGTCAATCATCAAGATTCGATGTTTATCTGCTTATCTCAGTTGCACTGTTCAACCTAATCCCCCTCTCGATCTGGTCAGGGGGCGACAGGCCAAAACGATATGCCATCCGCTGACAAGGAAGACCCACCAGTGGCCTCGCTCGATGAGACAGCAGTCAAACCAGGTCCGAATGGCGATGAACCTGTCGCCGAGCCCTATCCCACATACTCAGCTCCAAAGAGGCTTGTGTTCCTCGAAATCATCGCCCTTATTCTCCTCATAGTGGTCGTTGCCGTTCCGCCCAGTTCACAGCATGGAGCGAGCGCGATCATCCAGACAAGTAGTGGATCTTACTATGGAGTCCTTCGTTAGAGATCAGCTTTTTATCGCACCGCCCAGCTCACAGACCGCTTAGGGAGCTGTCCAGGTGGTAGTTGCAACTCGTGGCTCCGAGGTATATCCTGATCTCTCCTTCCTACATGTGCTCAACTGAAACCTTTGCTTTTCGCTCCAGACGGCTCGTCAGGGGGATCCTCATCCAGCTCATCCAGCTCGAGTAGGAGAGACTTCGAGGGAATCGAATCAACATCAGAACAACATGAAAGTACATCTGACACCTCTATTGACTATCTGTATCCACGAGGGGACTCTTCGAGCGGATCGCCCCTTCCTTCAACCTTCTACATAACCACCGGGGTCGCCACCCTATCTGCAATGTGGATCCTCATCTTCACGACGATCTTCACTCTCATCCGCTGTATCTTTTCATCTCCGCCGCCCGATACTGCAGTCATGGAGAAAGTACCCCCAATCACGATGCGATTCAAGCTTTACATATACCGCTCTTGTCGACTGTTCCTGCTGGTCAATCTCTTCTTGCTGCTCGGGATTGCGGGAGAATGTACGAGGGTGATGGTACAGTCCACATCCAGGGGGGGTAGCTTTGGTAAGGGGCTTATCTGTGAGTTGACGGCGGCCATACTGGAATCCGCTAATTAACAACCATCAGTGCTATGGGTCATTTGGATCTTTTTGATCCCTTGTGCGTTCATCGACCTACCAGCTCAAGAAAGTAGCGTCCGAGGAGGTCTGGTTAAGAAGTTTGACCTTTTGGGGTGTAACACTGACCCTAACGACTTCAACAAATCGAATGATGAGAAGGGACGGTGCCACCGTTGTAATAAGGTGATTAAGATGGGCGATGGGATGGAAACGATAAATGGTCGGACTTATCATTCCCAATGTTCTCCCTCTTATCAGAAGCCGTTGCCGGTTTGAGGTAGATCGAAACTATGTATCTGGTATGTCATTAGTAAGGGGTTTGTATCCAACGCATAGTAAGCTATCAAGCGGAACAACGAGGCCGTGGCAGTTCTATCCTCGCGCATGTCGAAAGTTGGGTAACATGTGCCACTATCCGGGCACTGCGTCGACAGTACTACTAGGCCCTTGTTCTGCGTTCATGACGGCCCCAACAAAGGTGAGATCTTTATTCCTCTCGGGGTTCAGGACGTCTCGGCGTGTCCTCCTTTGAAGCTGTGAAAATCGTGAGTCGATTTGAAACAGTGCAAGCTTTTTCCAGCCGTAAACTGATCGAAGTGTATCCAAGTTGTATACGCCTGTAATCTCTTTACCGAGGTGAAGTGAAGACGATCTGCTCGTAGGGCTGCTTCAATTCACACTCCAAAGCGTCAAAGCATGGCCGAACCTCTTCCGGGATATGCACCTCCGTCAGGGAGGGGAAACCTCGATGGCGTACCGGAAGAAGATTTCTCGGGTGAAACGAAGGGTCCCCAGGACAAAGTACTTTCCGACGATAAACGCGACAGTCGTGACGAACAACGCAAAGTCCCCAAGCCGTTCGCGAACTACTCAGCCCCGAAGAGACTTTTCTTGTTGGAGCTCATCGCTTTCTTCATCCTCTCAATCGTGCTGTGGTCTCGGCCTAGCTCGGGGCGTGGACCGAGTGTGATCGTAAAGACCAGCAGTAGATCGTACTATGGACTCTTGAGTACGGGTATTGAGAGTCCACCTTTGACGAACGCTGATAAGCTTCATGCAGGAAGTTGCTCTGGTAGTAGTTGTGGCTCATTCATGCAAGGTAAGTCTCTGCCCCTTTCCGCCTACGGGCAGTCAGCTTAAATCTACCTCGCATCGGATGCCGACAGCTCTTCGTCCAGCTCGAGTGGTAACAACGGGGGTGATACTGGATCCGTACTCGAGACGTCTACTGCCGGTAGTGTTTCGCCCGACTCAGCTTCAGGTCGCTCACTAGTCTCCCGAGCAAACTCATCGGGGTCCAATGTCCCCTCAAGCTTCGACCTGACGACCGGCTTAGCGGCACTGGTCTCATGGTATTTTCTCAGTTTAATCTTGATGATGACCGCCTCCCGATTGAGGATCTTTCGCGTCAAGACTCCTAAGGTCGATACGCACACGCGGAAAGAGGGCTTCAAGCGATTCCTGTACCGCTCTTGTCGACTCTTCCTTCTCCTTGACTGGTTTCTGCTACTAGGTATCGCGGCGGACTGTACTCAGCTTGGTGTGAAGGTTCAGCTCGGCGGTAGTGGCAGCTTAGGTATCGGCTCTGTCCGTCAGTCCAGTTTGCCTCCCTACCCATTGATGAGGTAATGACGAGTCTCAGTACTATGGCCCGTATTGATCTTCTTGATCACGCCATGCGCAGCAATCGATATCCTCCCAAATGACCACGAAATCCGGCAAGGTCTGGTGAGAGATTTCGGTCTCCCTTTCAGTAGCGGTCCTAGTCCCATCGACCCCAATGACTACAACGAGGCTCAAGGGGAGAAAGGGAGGTGCCAGAAGTGCGGTGAGGAGATCACAACGGATCAGGCGATGGCAGACAACCGCAAGGCAGGTGGGACATTGACTCATTATGGGGTATGTCCTTGCGATTGGAAGGAGGAAAAAAACTTGAGGTAGATAAGTATATGAATCTGACGAAGGTCTCGGTTCCTTCACCCAGAAATTTGAGCCTCGCAAAAAGAGGTACACTCCGTATTCAGAGAATACCATTTTCACCGTCAGCCCGCGCATTCTCGTGCATTATTGAACCTCTTCGCATGATATATACGTACGTCGCCACACCTTACTTTTCCGAAAGTCAACCTTTCTTTCCGCCTTCCTTTGATCTGACCCGTGCGAGAGGCGACGAAAAGAGCAGCAGCTTTTGAATCTCCTGCTGTATAAGACCACTACTGTTCCCGTCTCACTTGAATTCGAAACTCATCGATTTATCAGACTATCTGGGTGGAAGTGCAAGATATCAGATAGTATCATCTATCGAGCGGAAAAGCTAATAATCCTTCGTCATGTCTGGACAGAAAGATCCTCGATCGAAAGATCCACCACCTGATTACGCCGAGCCAGAACAAGATGAGAAGGCTCGACCCAGTGCTCCAAGGGAGTCAGCCTATCCCACGTACAAGCCAACGTGGAGGCTCTCACTTGTTGAGCTTATCGCTCTGATCGTCATGGGTTTACTACTCGGTATGAGCCCGCGATCCGCCAAGGGGGCGAGTGCGATCATCCGATCGGATGGTGGCAACTATGGGGTACTACGTCAGCTTTCTCTCACTTCTGCTAAAGGCACAGCTGATGGGGAATATAGGCAGCTGTGCGGGAGGGACTTGCTCCTGGATGGGAGGTAAGTCTGAGTTCATTGAGCTCATCGATGACACCGGTCGTCCGCTGAAACCCTCTTAGGAAGTTCATCCAGCTCATCCAGCTCGAACTCAAGCTCAAACCCGACCGGTCATTCCCTCCGCAATCGAGATGGATCGTCGTTATCCCCTATCCCGTCAAATTTCTACGACACGACTGGCCTAGCAGCCTTATGTTCAGCCTGGATCCTCCTCTACACTTTCCTCTTCACCGTCCTCCGTGGTAACCCTTTCCGTTTCCTCCCACTATTCGACGATGAGCCTGCACATCCAGAAGACAAGGACGTCGATCAGGATTGTCGACAGTGGTTCAAGAGGTATATGCATGCGACCTGTCGTCGGTTCGTCATCCTCAACCCGATCATTGTTTTTGGCGTGGCGGTGAAGTGTAGTATTCTCGCTTGGAAGGCCCATTCGAGCAAAAACGGTGGAGTCGGTACCGGTATCGGTTGTAAGTCATCCGTACGCTCGATGGAAGGACATCGGGTCTCTTCTCATGTCGAGCTTTAGTGCTTTGGCTCGAGTTGGGCTTTTTGGTATATCCCATCTGGGGCGAATATTTTACCAAGAGCAAGAGCGCCAAGAAGAAATTGATACCTTCCAAGAGGCGAGGATACGAAGACGGTGAGAAATCACCAGAGATGAGATAAAACTGGTGGGCCACTGAGATAAAACTGGTGGGCCACTGGGGCAATCCAAATGAGACGGAAGAATGGCTCAGCGGAGTATATCTACTGGAGGGGTTTCTTGCGATTGAGAGCGAGATTACCAATATACTAGCTTCACGGTACTTGGCGAGATTGAGATAATATCTGAGAAATGTATTACGACTTTGTTGATGGATCTCGTTCTGACATGACCAATCTACCTACTAGAAATGTATGTCTCCCTATTTCGGTCTGACATGGTATGTTCTAGCCCGACCGTTGATCGACAAGACTCTTCTCACACCGCCACAACACCCGCCAAAACGCTACGGATCTGCGTTTCTGTTTTCTGACCGTTTGATTTCTTGGGAGGCAGTGCGTTTCAAAGACGGAACAACCAAAATCAATTCCTTGGCGGTTCATATAGCCCGCTAGACCTTTTTCGATTCCTTTGATCGGATTTGAATCACTCAGACGACATGTCAGCTAAAGATGTAAGCCTTGTGAATGACAGCACCCCTTGAGATGGGATACTGATATACTTTGGCAGTACTACGGAAACCAGTACGCCTCCTTCCTTCCCTCTTCCCCGATATCAACCTACACGCACAACGCTTTTTCACATCCGTCATCCATGTCTGACTTCTGTACCATAGACAACAACCCCAATACGGAGGTGGAGACCGAGGTTTCGGAGGCGGATACCCTCAACAAGGGGGTTATGGGGGACCTGACCCACAACAGGGATATTACCCGCCTCCTCCACAGGTGAGCGTTCCTTCACCTTCGCTCATTCCGTCCAGAAACCAATCCTCTCGGTACAAAGGGTATGGAAGCGCGGTGCTGATTAAACTCGATTGATCAGCAATCTTATCAACAACCTGGCCGTATGTCCTGCTCCTCGACTGGTCAATCCAGCTAGGAGAGAGTCATCTTACTGATCATGAGCTTACACCGCTTTCTTTCACGCAGAATAGTGAAGTCGACCTTGGTCGCAATGCTCTATATAAAATCACGACGCTAACGCTGGTCTTGATCGTAGCTATCCCCAACCCCAGCCTCAACCAGTTTACGTCCAGCAAGCATCAAAGAAGGGTGGTGGAGGAGGTGAAGGTTGCTTAGCTTGGTGCGTCGCCTTGTAATCCGCATAACCCTGCTGATGCAAAGAGGTACAGTTGCGCTGGAGGTATGTGCCCCTCAAACATGCCGCAGCAAGGGTGGGATGCAGCTGACTGCCCACAGCGCTGTGTTGTTGCTGCGCCGAGGAGATGTGTTGCGACATGTTATGCTAGATGTGAGGACCAACCAGCGAGTGCCTTACCGAGGTGATTGCTCGGCACACTGGAGTCGATGGCTAGTGATCAGGAAGAATCCCATGAATAGAGGGTGTGCTGTACGTGGAGATGATCTGTAATGCGAAGCCAAGAACCTGTAGATGCGAGCTCTATCGACCTTCCCAGTCCCGCAATCCCCGCCACATCTACATCTTCGCCTGGAAGACTCGACATATGCACGTTTTCTCGCTCGTCCCTCACTCACTTACCTCCCGTAGTTTTGAACATGACGAGACCTGCAAGAGAGATCCTGGAAAGGCGAGTTCAGCAGTTAATTTGGCAGCTCGTCGAGCGCATGATACATGATCGCGAGATGTGCCGACAGCAACTTACGAGTAGCCGAATACTTGTAAGGCAGTGATGGTAGATCCGAAAGCAATGACGGAGCCAGTAATGAGGAGCTGGCGGCGAGAATTTAGCATATCACGAATACGCGCCGCTGCCCAGCCCGGAGCCGCTTATCCGCGCGAAGGCAACTCACGATGTCCTTGGCCACACCAGCAAGGGTAAGGATAAGACCAGAACCAGCACTTATCAGGAAAACAGCGGCTACCTGATATGAGTGTAAGCGCTAACGACCCAGGAGCCGAAATCTTCGAGGCCAGATGAACACGGGAGCGCGACTTACATTCAGAGCGAAAGCCATCCCAGCGTTACTGAGAAGTACCAGCAGGCCGACACGGTGAAGCATGTAGAATGGCTCAAGACCCTCGGTGAAGGGAAGGATGGCGAGGTTGATGACGGCGCAGACGGGTGCATAGTAGTGTAAGGAGACGATAGGGTCCATCTGAGTGAAGCTTAGCAAAGTAGGATAGAGGAATATGAATCACGTACCTTTAGACCATGCAGGAGAAGCTGGATCATGACGAGACGAGACGCCTCGAAGGCCACAGCTGCTGCTTGACAGAGGAAGCCGAACATCTCGAAGTGGAGTTCGCCATAAGCGGCTGCTTTGTATCAGCCGGAAGGTCTCTTTGACTAATGGCAAAATGTACCCAGAGCGCAGCCAGTTGAGATCATCTAGAAGGCAATGAAATTAGCTGCAAGTCTCCAGTGCAGGTCCATCGCGGACTTACGAAGACGATGGCGATTAACCGGGCGTTAGGTTCCTGAATCTTGAAGGCGAAAGAGATGAGGAGAATGGCGACTGGGTTGAAAGCCTAGGAGAGGTGGCCAACACACCGTCAGCTCCCCTCAGCTTGTCAAGGGGGACAGCAACGCACCTTCAGCATCTGAATAAAGCTGACACTGAGACTCAGGTAGGCGTAGTTGGAAAGGATGAGACTGCCGGAGAAAAGCGCGCCAATTGGAAGGATTGAGCGGATCCAGCGGTCGCGCTGATTTCGCACGTAGAGTCAGCGGTCCGCTGTTCAAGCTTGGCCCAGGACGGCGACGCCCGGGGAGCAATGTTTGGTATAGCCGGGCAGACTCACGCTCATCTCGATATCCTTTGCACCATCCACTAGCGTCGTGGTCCTCTGCAGAAACCTTGTAGCACCAGCCTGCGGTAGCGATCTCAGCGGGACGACACGTTCAAGATGGAAAGCTGACCGAAAAGAGGAGGTGGAAGGTGGTAAGGAATACGGGGTATTCGAAGTTGAGAGTGGAGAAGATGTATTCTGCGATCATTTGTCAGCTATTAGACACCGGACCGCATGACTCCCACTCGGACTGTACTCACTGTTGTAGAGGATGACACTGATCGAGCATGCCATCCAGATAGGAATGACTACGGAGAAGACATGTTAGTGCACGGTCGATCACACTACAAAGCCCTCCGACGGCTTTGGGGCGGAGCCAACGCACTGATGATGGCGGGGATGACAATCTTTTTCGGTTGATTGGTTGGAGGCCGGGGTTCAGCGATTCTACAAGGTGGGATGAGAACATAATCGAGAAGAACGATGGTTCAACAGGGACAATGGTCTTCTGTCAGCTTGTCTCAAGAGGTGTGAGCGTACAGACGCACTTGATCTCGATATGCTCGCCATGGGTCAACTCCCTCTCAACATCAGATGCGCGAGGCATCGCCTGTACTCGCGTATTAGCTGAGGCACCTCATACACACGTCTGTCCAGCGTGAGAGAGATACAGGCAAAACCCTCACAGTGAGCGGCACAGCCTGCTCGACATCTTTGTCGTGATCCATCACGGTAATAATAGCCGCAGAACGTGCGAGAGGAAGAGAGGGTTGAGTGAGGGGTTGCAGCCGTTCCGTCGGCAGCTTCGATGGCAGTGGATGGGGAGGTGGGCGTGATGAGGACTGAGAAAAGGGAATATTGCCTGGCGACTTGGACGGTTGATGTCCCAGCGACCAGAACGTGAAATGAGAGGAGATTGCGGGATGGATAGCGAGACGCGCCAGATTTCCCCAAACCCTAGGATGAGGAAATGACACGTCCTCTACCGGAATTAGGCGTATCAGATAACCTGCCGATCTCTAAGCTTGCTCGGTATATGAGAGAATTCACTTCCCATTTCTGCGAGGTCAAAGCGATCTTCAAGGTCCGTATGTCTGCTGCAGCTCGAGCTGCAGCTTCTATAGCCGAAAATAGTTCCAAAGCACCAGTCCGCCGCCTCCCCATCGCCGAAGCAGTCACCCTCCTTCGAACAGGCGAAGCTTCCATCCCCCTCTCTTCCAACGTCAAATCATTGCGCATACAATATGTCCCGAAATCCTTCGAAGGGACAAGGTATGCTGTCTCGTCTTAGCTGCCGTATATCAGGTGATAGTTGGGTCACAGGATCTTCGTCAGCCGATATGCCCCGCAGATAGCATACGCCAATCCAGCGATACCATTCGTCGTCGAACGAATACCTGATCCTCGAAATCCTTCCCGAAACCCGGCTACTAAGGACGTAAAGGTTGAGCCTTGGGAGGGTAAGGCTGTCCCTCCTACCGAATTGACCATTGATTTCCGTACGTTTCCCTTCCAGACTCAGGATAGCCTCGTTCTGACGGCAACCTAAACAGACACCCGACCAGCAGAAACGAGGAGATATACCGATTCGGATGCCTCGAGGATACTCAGCGAGCTCCTTGAGATGTCAGGAACCCAGCGATTCAGTATCCAAGGCGGAGCCCCTGCACTGATTGAGGCGCCTGCTGAAACGGAAGTAGAGACGGGAACGGAGAACGCAGCTGGAGTGGGGGATGAGGCGTCTTCGGAAATGGAGTCTGCGGCAGCGGCTTCTGCGGAGGAGTGGCTCGCTGGGTCGCCACAACAAGGAGAGCAAAAGCATGGACGGGTCCAGGGGAGAAGCTCCTCTACAATCAGCATCGTGACAGCATCACTACCATGCACGTAGCTGAGGCCTCATAGTTTCTATCGGCACTGAACTCTCCTGCACTGATCGTCTGCCTCTGCTCTTAGGTCGAGTCTGTTTGAGATCAGGTTCGGCATCTAAATTTTTTGGCAAATCGCGTGACCACTGCGCGTCCGGAATGAATGACCTGCAACACCTCGTAACCTTTTTCTCCTTCTCCTCTCCTCTCCTTCCTATGCATACTGTGCCCAAAAGATAGCCAAAAGAGCTGCTCACCATACTATGGTGTCTCTCAAACCCGCTTTTGAAGGGGCTGTCCCTTCCTCAAGCGTATCAATGGCGCAGACAGCTCCTTCCAACCCAGCTGCTCCCCAGTCGATTGTCATCTCGGATGCCACTCCCCCTTCCTCCCCTCTACCGAGCTTGACATCGCCATCCGCTCGGTCACGACCTGTCATATCACGAGCTCCTCCTTCATTTTCAGCTGTTGTAGCTCCAAAACCGCCTGGAAGCTTGTATCCTCCAGCTACAGGTCGAGGGATCGACTTCGGCAGTGATGGTACACAATGGGAGGACTCGATGGGCCAGGCGGACATGGTGTTGGAACTCGCAGATGGTCTTGCACTGGCCGGACTATCGTTTGGAGCGGAGAAAAGCGTAGCTGGGGAATGCGTGTTCCAAACAGGTGGATTCGTCTATCTGGACTTGGCTAACAGAAGGCATGGTCGGGTATCCGGAATCCCTGACCGACCCATCCTACTCCTCCCAGATCCTGATCCTCACCTATCCCCTCATCGGTAATTACGGCGTTCCCGAAAGGCCTGAACCCACTCCCCCAACATCTGAAGACGCTCACAATATCCCTCCTTCCATCCATCTCCTTGACTCACTACCCCTCGAATTCGAATCGTCGCATATCCACGTCGCTGCTCTTGTAGTCGCGAACTACCACGCGAGCTTCTCACATCATCTCGCCAAATCCAGTCTGGGGCAATGGCTGAAGGAACAGGGAATACCGGCTATATGGGGAGTGGATACACGGATGCTCACGAAGCGGTTACGAGAAGGTGGTGTGTTGCTCGGTCGACTACTGGCACGAAAGAGTCATGAGGCGGTCAATGGTGACAAAGGACGGCCAAATGGAGTGCTGGGTGGTGTGCAGCGATTGATGAACGGGTTATCGGGATCGAGCTCCACATCGACAAACGGACGACACTCAGCATGGCGAGAAGAATACCAAGCGGTTCCATACCACGACCCGAACGAGGAAAACTTGGTCGCGAATGTGTCTACAAGGTCCGCGAAGGTCTACTCTGCTCAAGAACCGAAGAAGCTGCACAAGTCGGGACGGCCGATGAGGGTCGCAGCTGTTGATGTTGGGATGAAGTGGAACCAGATCAGGTGTTTCCGGAAACGGGGCGTTGAGGTTGAGGTGGTACCATGGGTGAGTTGAAGGGCTCGCGCTATGCTAATCATAGAATCATGACTTCAATGCCGATTCTGAGCCTTTCGACGGTCTGTTCGTCTCCAATGGTCCAGGTGACCCCTCTATGGTCAAGGAAACGGTCGCAAACCTATCGAAGGCGATTCGAGATAGCAAAGTACCTATCTTTGGCATCTGCCTCGGACACCAGCTCCTCGCTCTCGCATCTGGCGCTTCCACACGGAAGATGAAGTACGGGAATCGAGGGATGAACCTACCTTGTACCTGTGCGACTTCCGGACGATGCTACATCACATCGCAAAATCATGGATACGAGGTGGATGTGAGCACCCTTCGAGACGGTTGGGAACCGCTTTTCACCAACGCGAATGACGGGAGTAACGAGGGAATCTGGATGGGTAAGAACGGAAAACCGTTCTTCTCGGTGCAGTTCCACCCCGAGTCTGCACCTGGACCACGAGATACTGAGTTCCTCTTCGATGTCTTCATCCAGAGTATGGTGGACTGCGCTCGCGAAGGGAGACTGGTGCCCATCGATGTACCTGGTGGCGAACTGGCGGCGAATATCGCTCTTCGACCCCGAGAACAGGTGAAGAAGGTCCTTGTCCTTGGATCAGGCGGACTATCTATCGGTCAAGCGGGGGAGTTCGACTACTCCGGCTCGCAAGCGATCAAGGCCTTGAAGGAAGAGGGCATCTATACCATCCTCGTCAATCCGAACATCGCTACGATCCAGACATCCAAAGGTCTCGCCGATAAAGTATACTTCCTCCCGGTCACTCCAGATTTTGTGCTCAAGGTCATCAAGCACGAGAAGCCGGACGGGATCTATGTGACTTTTGGCGGACAGACGGCTCTGAACGTCGGCATCAAGCTAAAAGACGAGTTCGCCAAGCTCGGAGTTCGAGTCCTAGGCACACCGATCGAGACAATTATCACCACCGAGGATCGGGAGATGTTCGCACGCTCTATGGAGGAGATCGGCGAAAACTGTGCGGAGTCGGCGACGGCGGTCAATCATACGGAAGCCCTGGCTGCGGCGAAGAGTATCGGTTATCCGGTCATTGTTCGCGCTGCCTACGCTCTTGGTGGGCTTGGATCGGGATTCGCTGAGGACGAGGAGGAGCTGAATGAGCTTTGCTCGAAGGCGTTTGCCACGAGTCCGCAGGTTTTGGTTGAGAAGAGTATGAAGGGATGGAAGGAGATTGAGTATGAGGTTGTACGGGATTGTCGGAACAACTGTATTACGGTTTGCAACATGGAGGTGAGCTTGAGCCACATGACCACGCTAACAAGGAGAACTTCGACCCTCTTGGTATACATACAGGCGATTCCATCGTTGTTGCACCCTCTCAGACCCTGTCGGACGCCGACTACAACATGCTTCGGACCACTGCTGTAAACGTCATTCGGCATCTTGGCGTTGTCGGCGAGTGCAACATCCAATATGCGCTCAACCCCTACTCGAGGGAGTACTGCATCATCGAAGTCAACGCACGTCTCTCCCGTTCATCGGCCCTCGCGTCGAAAGCGACCGGATATCCACTTGCTTTCATCGCTGCCAAACTAGGACTGAACATCCCGCTCAATGAGATCCGCAACTCCGTCACAAAGCTTACCAGCGCATGCTTCGAACCGAGTCTCGACTACTGCGTCGTGAAGATCCCGCGATGGGATCTGAAGAAGTTTAGTCGGGTCAGCACCGCTCTCAGTAGCAGTATGAAGAGTGTCGGAGAGGTCATGGCGATCGGACGTACTTTTGAGGAAACGATTCAAAAGGCGATCCGGTGTATTGACGATCAGTTCCCCGGCTTTGGCGAACATATTCACATCGAAGATGTGGATTACGAGCTCGCCAACCCGACAGATAAGCGGTTATTCGCTATAGCTACTGCTTTCAAGAGGGGATACTCGATTGACAAGATCAATGCTATGTCGAATATCGACAAGTGGTTCCTGACTCGGTTGGAGCGGTTATCGAAGACAGAAGCGGTGATATCGTGAGTAGAACCTACGAGGCTCAGCTGACGTCCAGTCAATATACAGCTGCAACTGTACCATCCGACCTCCTGCGCAACGGGAAGCAGATCGGCTTCTCTGATCGTCAAATAGCTAAGATGCTCAACTCCAATGAGCTCGCAGTGCGCCGTCTCCGTGTCGAGGCCGGTATCTCCCCCTTTGTCAAGCAGATAGACACAGTCGCAGCCGAATTCCCGGCTTATACCAACTACCTCTATACCACCTATAATGCTAGCGAGCACGATGTCTCCTTCGATGACCATGGGGTCATGGTGCTCGGTTCCGGTGTTTACCGCATCGGTTCATCAGTCGAGTTTGATTGGTGTGCGGTCCGAGCTATCCGAACTCTTCGGGAGAACGGGTTGAAGACCGTCATGATCAACTACAATCCAGAAACTGTCAGTACGGACTACGACGAGGCGGATAAGCTCTACTTCGAGAACATCAGCCTTGAAACGGTGCTCGACATATACGATATGGAACGATCGACCGGCCTCGTCCTCTCGATGGGCGGTCAGACGCCCAACAACATCGCGCTTGCTCTGCACCGTCAAAATGTCAAGATTTACGGGACATCTCCAGAGATGATCGATACAGCCGAGAACCGGTACAAGTTCTCGCGTATGCTCGATAAGATCGGTGTAGACCAGCCATTATGGAAGGAGCTCACTAGTTTCCCTGAGGCGCAGTCATTCTGTGATAAGGTTGGCTACCCGGTTCTTGTTCGCCCTTCTTACGTCTTGTCCGGCGCGGCAATGAACGTCGTCTTTTCTCAGGATGATCTAGCCAGCTATCTCCTTCAGGCGACAAATGTTTCTCGAGATCATCCTGTCGTCATCTCCAAGTATATTGAGGAGGCCAAAGAGATCGAGATGGATGCCGTCGCTCGGGACGGCAAAATGGTCATGCACTACATCTCGGAGCATGTCGAGAATGCCGGTGTTCACTCTGGCGATGCGACCCTTATCCTACCGCCGCAAGATCTCGACCCAGAGACCATTCGCAAGATAGAGGTGGCGACACAAAAGATCGGGCAGGCACTCAATGTTACTGGACCATACAACATCCAATTCATCGCGAAGAATAATGAGATCAAGGTCATTGAGTGCAATCTACGCGCGGCGAGATCGTTCCCCTTCGTCAGCAAAGTCACAGGTATCGACGCGATTGAGATTGCAACCAAAGTCATGCTGGGCTTCGCAGTCACACCCTATCCCGATATCACGATGCCGCCTAATTACGTCGGAGTGAAAGTCCCGCAGTTCTCGTTCAGCAGACTGTCTGGTGCGGACCCGATCCTTGGTGTAGAGATGGCCTCGACGGGTGAAGTCGCATGCTTCGGCAAAGATCGGTACGAAGCGTATCTGAAAGCTTTGATATCGACCGGTATTCGACCGCCAAAGAAGAATGTGCTCCTCTCGATCGGCTCTTTCAAGGAGAAGCTAGAGATGCTGCCTTCCGTGCACAAACTTCAAAGAATGGGCTACAACATCTTCGCTACAGCTGGTACCGCGGACTTCATACAGGAACACGGCATACCTGTGAAATACCTCGAAGCGCTCGGATCTGAAGACGAGCTTAACCCTCAGAAGGCGGAGTACTCGCTCACTCAGCATCTGGCGAACAATCTTATCGACCTTTACATCAACCTTCCTTCCAAGAACCGCTTCCGAAGACCGGCGAGCTATATCAGCAAGGGTTATCGGTCTCGTCGGATGGCTGTCGACTTTGCGGTACCCCTTGTTACCAATGTCAAATGCGCTAAGCTGTTCATCGAGGCTATCATCCGCAAACCTACTTTCGAAATCACCAGTGTGGACTACAAGACGTCCCATCAAACCTGCACATTCCCTGGCTTAGTCGCAGTGCAGACCTTCGTTCCGAGTGCAGCCGAAGCGAACTCAGCGGACTTCGGCATAGCGACCCAAGCTGCTATCCGAGGCGGCTTTACCATCCTCCAAATGATTCCGCAAGGTCTGACATCCGCTGTCGAGGACGAGATCTCACTTCAACGGGCACAGATCAACGCATCCGGCTCAGCACACTGCGATTACTTCTTCTCGGTCGCCGCTACACCGGACGATGCTTCCCGATTAGCTGACGCTGTTGCTGCGGGGGCGAAAGCCCTTTTCATCCCCTTCAACAACTTCTTTGGGTCGACCAACAAGGTCACCAGCGTTGCTCAGCATTTCGCTGCCTGGCCTTTGGATCGGCCGATTGTGACGGATGCTCGAGCTACCGATCTCGCTTCGATCCTGCTTTTGGCCAGTCTCAACAGCAGGAGTATCCACGTCACCGGAGTCTCGACACGCGATGATATCCTGCTTATCGCGCTAGCCAAGGAAAAGGGTCTGGCGGTGACTTGCGATGTGGCGATCTACGCACTGTTTTACAGCCAAAGCGAGATGGCTGCGTCCTGCCTACCGACCACTGAGGATCAGCAAGCGCTTTGGGACAATCTGACGACGATTGACATCTTCACAGTCGGTGTACTGCCGTATCAGCTTGGTCGGGCTCTAGGGAAGACCGTCTCAGCTCAGTCTGGTATCGAGGAATCCCTTCCACTCCTCCTCACGGCTGTTGCGCATGGCCGCCTCACCCTCGAAGACATCACGTTGCGGTTGAGCGAGAACCCCAGAGCGATCTTCAACCTTCCCCAGCAGGCGCAGACGTACGTCGAGGTCGAGGTCGATCGACAGTCAACGTTTGTACGGGACAGTTGGTCACCACTTGAAGGCCAGATAGTATCTGGCGCTGTTCATCGAGTGGTCATCAACGCCCATTCGGTCTATTTGGATGGCTCCTCTTTCTCCATGCCCCTCGGTAGGGACATCTCTGTCTCTGCTCCGAGGAAAACGCATCGCGCCTCGTTCTCACGACCAGCAATGATGTCACCGCGGATAGAGAAAGCGCCAAGTACCTTCGTACCGCCAGAACCGCTCATGTCGCTTGCCTCGATCACTCCCATTCGAGATCCTTCACCTGTCCGTATCCTCGACTCCTTACAGAGCCACCCAGCCTTCTCTCGACGGCATATACTCTCTGTCAAGCAATACAACCGAGAAGACCTGCATGCCTTGTTTGACCTCGCCTCGGAGATGCGGACGCAGGTCGAGCGGACTGGTTCGGTTGATACGCTCAGAGGACGAGTGCTGTGTACCTTGTTCTACGAGCCTTCGACAAGGACTTCCGCATCTTTCGAAGCGGCGATGAAGCGGTGTGGAGGTGAGGTCGTTCAGGTCACTGCGACCACGTCGTCAGTCGTCAAAGGCGAATCATTAGCCGATACGATCAGGACAGTCGGATGTTATTCCGATGCGATTGTTTTACGGCATCCTGAGGTCGGCAGCAGCAACTCGGCTGCGAAGTTATCCCCTGTTCCGATCATCAATGCGGGGGATGGGATAGGCGAGCATCCGACGCAGAGTTTGCTTGATGTGTTCTGTATCCGGGAAGAGCTGGGTTCGGTGAATGGGATCACAGTAACCCTCAGTAAGCATGTTTCGTATCATTTCATTAGAGTGCCCCTGATGTGGCTGCAGTCGGCGATCTGAAGAACGGTCGAACCGTCCATAGCCTCGTCAAAGTCCTCTCACTCTACGACGTGACCCTAAACTTCGTCTCCCCACCCTCCCTCGCCATGCCTGAATCCGTGAAAGCCGAAGCATCCCGAGCCAAGATAAGATGGTACGAGCACCACAATCTTGACGGAATCATCGGTCGATCCGATGTCCTTTACGTCACTCGAGTCCAGAAGGAACGATTCGATAATCTGGCAGAGTATGAGGCGGTGAAGGATATGTTTGTGATCAACAATGATGTGCTGGCACGGGCGAAGGAGAGTGCGATCGTGATGCATCCACTGCCAAGGTTGAATGAGATTGATCCGGAGGTGGACTTCGATTCGCGGAGAGCGGCGTACTTCAGGCAGATGAGGTATGGGCTGTTTGTGAGTTCCCTCTTGTTTACTTGCCGGAACCATAGTTGATGACGGATAGGTTCGGATGGCGTTGTTGACCCTTGTCTTGGGTACGTAGATCACGTAGACTTTGTCAACTCATCTTGCCTCCGATCTTAACCCTTGCATCACCATCATGAACAGTGAAGTGCCATGCATAGTCTTTTTCGAAGGAATTGAACTACGAATTGAATATCCGTGAATGTTGGAGATCATGTCGGGCCATCAGCAGTTCTCCTAGTGGCCATGTCGTAGCGGGTCCAGGTTGCGATTCCTCCGCCCAACCCCAAAAGTCACCTTCTCTTGTTTCGATTGGACTGGCGCAGGTGGAGGAGGAGGTACGGTGAGACCGAGAGACAGCGCGCTCGATGATTTCCTGGAAAGGGTGGAGGAGGAGTTGTGAAGATGCATATGGGCCGATGAGGTTGAGTCGGACTGCTGAGGAGAGGAGGGAACGAGCGTGAAGGAAGAGGTAGAGGTGGAGTGAGCGGTCTGGTGAAGTGTCAGCTTCGTTTGGATCAGCTTTCAAGCTCCAGCTGGGGCAAATGCAGAGTCCTGGGCAGGATGAGGAAGTTGAGCGGGGATATCTAGCTGGGGGAATGTGGAGTCTTCGAGCAGGATAAGGAAGTTGATCGAGGGAGCGCGGAGAGAAGGAGACTCGACTGACCGAGTGAGAGACCTAGAGCGGCGGTCATGACTCCCCAACAGATACTCAGATGACCCTTCGCTTTGCCAGCTCGGATCAAGCGCTTGTACCCTTCTACGATCTCTCTAGCTCTCTCTTCTATACCTCCATCGTACTCCAGGCCATCCTCCTCTGGCTCGTCGGTGGAATCATGGCGAAAAGATGTTTCGGAGTCGGGAGGTCGGGTAAGTCCTCGTGAATAGAGTGTGAGAAGGGCGACTCCTTGGGCTTTCGAAGATCGTCTCATGACGTGGGAGAGCATCGTAGCTTCCTGATATTCATCGATTTCCACCAATGTCTCGATCACTCTCTCTTTCCCCTTGCCTTTACCGATCTCAGAGCCTGGCAAGACGGATTGGACGCATTCCAAAGAGGTGATGACGAATGAGGAGGTCGTACTTGCATAATGCTCGACCTCGGCTCGAGCGAAATCGACGATCGCTTCGGTATTTGAGCTGCTCCGAGAGGACGATGTTGTCAATGGAGAAGCAGAGGATGAGCTAGAGGGGAGGTGTAAGAAGCCATGCTTTGCGAATGATTCGAGGCCTGAGGAAGCTATGAAACCGCCTGTTGGGAGTGCCGAGTCGGAAAGGATTAAGAGGAGGTGCAGCTCAGCCGGGGACGGAACGGTGTAAGGGGACATGTGAGATTATCACGCGGCGACACTATTCAGCGGGGCTCTCGAGCTCTAAGGGTTTGCTCTAACTCTAGGATCCTTGTCGGGAGACAGGACAGGGGGGGAAAGATTGCTTCGACAGACCTGTCGACAGTTGAATTGATGTTCAGGCACAATCTAATCTACCGTGATTATCGTATCGCTTCTGCTCGGGAGAGTAGCGCTTCTCCTCATTGCTATAGGAACGATGATTAGCTCTTTGATGCGGCGTCTTCCGACACGTGTACGAGGTTACAGGTGCATGGGCATGAGCGTGTCTCAAACCCTAAAAAAGACTAGCGAAGCGAAAGTGCGAAACATGGGGATTTTCCTAATGGTCGAAAGGAGCGGGACAAAACCAACGGCCAAAGCGTCCATATGCTATAAGTGATATCGGCGATGCGAAAAGATGAGTCCACGACTAGCGCTTAAGAAAGAGCGACGATAGCGGCTACGACGCCAAGCACACCACTTAGCGCAGGCGCAACAAGACCCCCAGCACCACTCGCAGCGGTGACTGTGACTGTAGCAGCAGCAGCAGCGGAAGAAGCGGAACCGGCTGAAGAAGCGGCAGCGACGATGGCTTTTGTTGTGGCTCCTGTGACGGCGGCAGTGGTTTTAGCAGCAGTAGCGACGGACATGGTGGTTGGTTGAGCGGCGGCGGCAGTGGTTCTAGCAGCAGTAGCGACGGACATGGTGGTTGGTTGAGCGCCGGCGGCAGTGGCTGCTCGGTTGGTGGCGGATACTGAGGCGAGATTACCGGTTGCTGCTTCACCTCCGCCAGTCGCGGTGAGAGTGGGCGCGACGTAGTTACCTATGACGAGAACGACTTAGCGATGTGAGCGATTAGGAGGAAGAGAAGAGAGCTCACCCTGTCCAGTGAGACTGGCGATCACCTTCGAGTTGGGAGATTGGGTAGCACCGGTGTAGTTTTGGTTCTGGCATGAACTGTCGAGCGCCTGCCAATCTGAGAGTTGAGTAGAGCCGGAGTTGCCATTGTTGGTGTTGCAAGCTCCACACGCGTAGATGTTCTGAAGGTAATTGGCGTCGCCTAGACCACTTATCAGCCCCTGAATCCTCATTCATATCCAGCGTGGTACTCACATTGGCATGCGACATCGGAGGAAGAACAGGTATCGAAGCTACACTCGAAGAAGCACGACTTGATAGCATGAGGACAAGCAGTCTCATCCGAAGTGAGAAGACTAGCGAGGGCAGCGGCATTGTTATTGTTCAAGCAGGTTGCGCAGGTCGCCGCGTCCGAAGGGAAGGAAGAGCAGAAACATCCATAGGTATCGAGGCTGTCGGTGAATTGGCTCTGGACGTCGTCGTCAGCTCAGTCTAAGGACAATTCTTCGATCGGGCCTTCGCTCACCTCGCATAGGTAGGCGGTCTGGACGGTCTGTGAGCAATCGTTCGCGCAGGCCGAAGGGACCTGAGCAGAAACTTTAGCTGAGGCCTGGGCGGAGGTAGGAGGGACCTACGTATTGCCAATCAGGCGCGGCTTGGGCATGCACGAGCGTCGCGGTGAATGCAGCAGCAGCAGCAGCGAAGAAGAGGGTCTTGGGTGCCATCGTGAATGTTGGTATTGATTTACGTCGAAAGAGTGTGTATGAGTCGTGTTGGACGTAAGGACGTTAGGAGCAGCGAAAGAAGGAACGGGAGAAATATTGGGGTGAACCTGTTGTTTATACAGAGGCCCAGTCAGTGAGGTACGCGAAGCATTTTTGGGTTCGATCACAACAAGACAATCTTGGTGGCCTTGGCACGGAGCTACGCCGGGATGATCGACTGCATGCTTGGGACCGAGACCTGGAGGTTCGAAAGGTTATATAGCTCGGATGAAGGGACGCCGAGAACGCGGAGGTGTTGAGGCGTTGTTTCAAATCCGAGACGACGCGTCTTGGTTCCGGTGGTTGACTGCTATCTCCAAGGCAGAAATAAAAGCCTTGCGCAAAGAGCCGCGAAAGACTCCACCGCGAATGATCCCACGAAAACATAAATCACTTGAAATTATCGACTCCTCACAACGTAGCTGACCAATGCTGGAATATCCTACTCGACAGACAGATATGACAACGAGTGAAACCAATTTTGCTGCGTCGCTTAACTCATCTGACGCGGTCCTGAGTTCGACCGGAAAGGCTCTTGACGGTGTTGCAGATCGTGATAACACCGATCCAACGTGCCCGAGTGACATTTACCGGCCGGACTGAATAGCAGATCCACTCGTCAGACGACAACTGCACTAGAGTGCAAATGCGCCACAAGCTAAATCCCCGTAGGCCCGGTGATTGCCGATGGAAAAAGGATTATAAACCCTTTGCAAACTCTCCTCAAAAGCTCCGAGCGCGACGCGAGGATGACTTCTTCCCCCTGCCTTTGCCTTGAATTATCTGCTTACGTAATTGAGGACGAGGTGGAGGTGGTCCACTTGAGAAGGGGTGGATAAAGGAGCGAAATGTCGTTCCGGTGAGTCCCTCATGTCCACTTCACATCGTTTTCACTACTTGGGCATATCGGTCAAGAGTGTATTCTTATGTCCCCCAGGCAAGATAAGCTCATCCTCCTTCTTGCTACTGGCACCTCCCCTCAAGTCCGAAGAACAGCTGCAAAGCAGTTGGCCGAACTGACAGCCAAGATCTTCCGCGCTCACGGTCCATCCGTCAAGCTCGAGAATGACGTCAAATCGGACGAAGCCAACACACTGACACTTTCGAACGGGTCAGCGGAGAAAGGATGGACGGAAGTGCTTGAGGTAGTCGCGAAACTCCTGCCACTTTTGAGGTCTCGATCGAGTGAGACTCGACATGCCGCCGCACATGCGCTTGGACTTCTCGCTTCGTCTCTCCCTGGTACATCGGCTGCTGCTCTCGACTTGATCTCGGAGCCGCTAGACCTGCCGGGGTTGATCAAGACCGGCCAGACACTGCTCGCGTCAGCCGGGAGGGAGTATGTAACGAAACCCCTTGCAGGCGACAAAGCGAAGAGGCGAAAAGCAATGTTGGGCTCCCTTGGACTAGGTGATACGGTCGGTTGGGGTGATGATGTGGATAAGGTCATCGGGGATGACGAGGAGATGGATGTCGACGAGGTCAAAGCCGAGAAACGATCTGAGCCAGTTGCACCGCCCAAAGACATCTTTGAGGGACTCAGTGCTAGGCAGATCACGATGCTTAAGCGGAAGAAAGGGAATATCGTGGAAGAGGCGAATAAGTTAGTGGCGTTATCCTCTGTTATCGCTGACAAATAGGATGAGAAAGTTGAACGAGCAAGCCACCGGAACGACCTTCTCTTCTTCGTCTACGCCCGGTACTTCTCCCGCAAAGAATGAAGAATCCGAAACAGAGAAGCCGAATACCATCGTCATTGACCCTGGAGCGAGAGCTCGAGCGGCTGCTGCTGGCGGGGAAGTCGAGCCTACGGAATCCCAGTCTCCATCGTTACCGGTGATCCCCCTCAAGCCTGGTCAATCAGCTTGGGCAGCTGTCCTCGAGGAGATCGCACCCGATCTGATGGACCCAGCTTGGCAGACTCGTCATGGTGCTGGATTGGGGATCATGGAGGTCACTCGTCAAGTCGGCTCGAGCTTCCCTTCGTCTTCGCTTCTCCCTCTCGCCCGGGAACTTCTGTCCCTTCTAGCGATGGACCGATTTGGCGATTTCGTTGGCGAAACCGTCATCGCTCCAGTCCGAGAGACCGCTGCTCAAGCTCTGGGCGTGCTACTCAAATATCTGGATGTTTCATCTGTTGAGGAGGTTCATCACACTCTCATGGAGATGGTACGGCAGAGCTGGGCAAAGAGGCGTGGGGCGAAAGAAAGTGGGGAAAGGTTTGCATGGGAGGTCCGACATGCGGGATTACTCGGATTGAAGTATGAGGTGGCTGTGAGAGCCGACCTGATTGGCGGAGTGAAGAAGGACGAGGAGGACGTGAAGCATGACATGGATATGGAGGGAATGAATCTGCTGGCTGATGTGGTCGATGCCGCCATCCTTGCGCAAGTCTTGTGGGACGGGGACTGTCATCCCATCGCTGACCAAAAACAGCCTGCAAGAAGTCGACGACGATGTACGGACTGTCGCTGCGTCTGCCCTTCTTCCGGTCACAGCTCAACTAGCATCTCGCTTAACATACGAAGAGCTCGCGAAGCTCGTCGATGCTTTGTGGGATTGTCTTGCCGAGGGTGAAGATGAACTAGGTAGCAGCACCGGCGCGGTCATGGATCTCATTGGTAAAATACACCGCTTGACCATTGGCAGTGCTCACGCTAGTGTAGGAGCCCTGATCAGCCATTCCGAGGTGATCGCCATCATGGCGGACGATTCCCGAAGCTCAGGGAGGTGAGACTCGCGACCGTGACTCAGCTTACATTCAGTCGCTCCCGGCTTACTCTCATTTCCCGGATCTACGCGTTCATCCGGCATCCTATATCCTCCGTTCGCCTCGCGGTGGCCAAAGTTCTTCACGTATTCATCACTGTCCCCGATCTCCCTCGAGATGACTGGGTGTGCGCCGAACTCTTCTCTCTGCTTTTCCAGAATCTCGTGCTGGAAGAGCGAACCGACATTCGAGAGATCACCATCTCAGCCTTCAATGCGGCGGTTGAGGAGGTGGACGGCGAAGCTGGTGCGCTCGACATAACGGTTGAGACAAGCCTTGAGGACTGGTATGAGATGGTCATGACACCCATCGGGGTGCCGTTGGATCCAAAGCTCTTCGTCGGTAAAGCCAGGACTGGACACAATGTCGACAAGCACATTATGGCAGGAGACACATCTCTCGTCACCACGGACACGGTTCTTCGGACACGGATAGCGGCGGCCAAAGCCCTGGCGCTGTTGAGACGGTGTCAACTGGAAGTGGTGAGTCTACTGGATTGCAGTCAGCTCACAGACAGGTATCCCATATCGACCTCTTACAGCGCTATTTCCGATCGACAAGTGCCCATCAGATCTTCCTGGCCTCTGTCATCGTTCAGGAGTGGGCATTCGATTCTCGCACTCGAGATTCGCATTCCGCCTTAGGCACGGAAGATGAGGACGCCGAATCACTGGCTAACATCCTCATTGAGACTGTATCCGCCCTTCCTGCGACATACGAAGGAATGGGTCTCCTCTTGAACCGATTGCATAGCGAATGCCAAGCGCTCCTCACCGGTTTCAACGTTGAGGGAAAGATAGCGAAAGACAAGATTCCTGCGCTTCCCAAACGGGTCGATGCAGCGAGCAAATCGTACAATGCCTTTTCGGTCTCTACGGCTCAATTGGCCGTCGGTCAGCATTTCGAAACCCTTGCTGCTCTCTTATCGAAATCCACGCCAAAGACAGTCTTGCCATCTCTGCAAGATCGAAGAAAGATGGTCATTTCGTCAATCGGCTATTTCTCGGTGATGAAGGAGCGGTATGACGTTCAAGTATCATCCGCAGTCGCTGGCGCACTAATCGCTTTACGGGTCATGCCGCCAAGAATCGGAACAGTCATCAAGAGCGTCATGGATTCGGTCAAGGTACGGATCTTTTTCCTCAGAACCATGCATTCCTGATGTGGTGCAGAAAGAAGAGTCTGAGATCCTTCAATCCCGTGCAGCATCGTCCGTGACGGATTTTGTCGAGTATTGCAATTCGCCATTGTTCGCAAGCAAGGTCAATCCCTGCGACAAGGTCATCAAGAATCTTTTCACATTCCTCTGTCAAGATGTGGCGGTCACTCCGGTCTTCTCGACTGCCACTGTAGGGATCATGACCTTACGCGAGGAAAGACCGGCACCAGTCCGAAAAGGTAGCCTGAAGGACGCTCCCGAAGAGACGGAGGAGCAGATCGCGGCGAGGATCACACGGCGAGGAGCACAGGAAACGTTTCGGACAATGGCGAGGAGGTTCGGAGCGAGTCTGTTCGAAGTGGTGCCGAAGTACTGGGAAGGGATCAGTACGGGTCTACTCGCGGCATTCGCTGAAGGTGTGAGCCTCCCGTCAAGTAACAGGCTAATCACGTAGGGCCGATCGATGCTGCGGATGCCCGCCTGGCAGCAATACCAGCCGTCGGACAGGATCTGGTTGATTGCCTTACAAGCCTTCGACTTCTCACTCCCGATCTAAACCCAGGTTTACATGCTCAGCTCATCAACCTGTTCCCTTCCCTCATCGCTGCCTTACAGAGCTCATTTACTGCTGTACGGAATAGTGCGGCAAAGTGCCTCGCAACACTATGCGATGTCATTACCGATGAGGGGATGAAGCGGGTTATCGATCATGTCCTCCAGCTCGTTGGCGATGCCACGCGGGTGAATTCGCGCCAGGGTGCCGTCGAGGCTATTCACCGTGAGTGACAAGCCGCGTCTGGAAGCTGATCAAAAGACATCATCAAGACACTGGACATGAAGGCTCTCCCTTACGTCCTCTTCTTGATCGTTCCGATCCTTGGGCGGATGAGCGATCCAAACGAACCTATTCGGCTACTCGCCACCGGCACTTTCGCTTCCTTAGTCAAAATGGTTCCGCTTGAGGTGCGTACTTTCCGTGCATTGAAACTTAGCCTCTCTGATGGTTTTCTAGGCCGGTATACCCGATCCACCAGGTTTCTCCGCTGAACTTCTCGCGAAGCGCAACGAGGAACGGGCATTCCTGATGCAACTCCTTGATGGTAGCAAAGCCGAACAATATCAGGTCCCAATCCCTATCAAAGCGGAATTGCGACAGTATCAGCGTGATGGAGTCAGCTGGCTCGCTTTCCTTGCCAAGTATCAGCTTCATGGGATACTCTGCGACGGTAAGTTTTCTGTTTACACTGCGGCTGATCAGTAGATATGGGTCTCGGAAAGAGTCTACAATCGATCTGCATCATCGGCAGCAAGCATTTCGAGCGCGCCCAGAAGCATAAAGTGACAGGTTCCGTCGATACCGCCCATCTTCCTTCACTTATCGTCTGTCCCCCTACTCTCACTGGACACTGGTACTACGAGATACTCAAATTCACCGATTATCTCCGCCCAATTCAGTATGTTGGAAGCGCCTCGCAGCGTGCTACGATACGAGCGCAGTTCGCCAAGCACGACGTCATCATTGCTTCTTACGAGTCTGTCCGCGCAGACATCACCGAGCTGGGGACCGTGGACTGGCTGTATTGTGTACTGGACGAAGGTCATATCGTCAAGAATGCCAAGACGAAGCTGGCTGCGGCGGTCAAGCAAATCAAAGCTCAACACCGCCTGCTACTTTCCGGTACGCCCATACAGAACAATGTGCTTGAACTGTGGAGTCTGTTCGACTTCCTCATGCCTGGCTTCCTCGGGAGTGAACGGGTCTTCAACGATCGTTTCTCGAAGCCGATCTTGGCGGACCGTGACGGGAAAGCTACTGCGAAAGAGAGGGAGATCGCAACTGCCGCGCTCGAGGCACTACATAAGCAGGCCTTACCCTTCCTTCTCAGGCGTTTGAAGGAGGATGTCCTCGACGATCTTCCTCCGAAGATCATTCAAGACTATTATTGCGAACTGTCAGACGTTCAGAAACAGCTATACGACGAGTTCGCTAAATCTCGAGCGGCGGAAGAAGCGGGCGAAGCGGTGCAGGAAGGCGGACCGACGCAACAACATGTCTTCCAGAGTTTGCAGTATCTTCGGAAGCTGTGCAATCACCCTGCATTGGTGCTCGACCAGGAGCCGCAAAGGTTCAAGGCGATCCAGGCGAAGATTGGGTCAAACTTGCCTTTGAGGGATATCAGCCATGCCCCGAAGCTTGAAGCCTTGCGGTGAGCGGTTTGTGGTGCTTTGGATGTCTAAGCTGATGAGGCTAGACAATTGCTCACCGACTGCAGTATCGGTTCGTCCGACAAGCTTACCTCAAATACCGATGACTACACCCAACACCGTGTCCTGATCTTCTGTCAACTACGACCAATGCTAGACCTGATCGAACGGGACCTCTTTGCTCAACTCATGCCAACAGTGTCGTACATGCGAATGGATGGATCGACCGATCTGAGGAAACGTCATGCAGTAGTCCAGACTTTCAATAACGATCCACGGATAGATGTCCTGCTTCTTACGACGAGTGTAGGTGGATTGGGACTGAACTTGACTGGAGCGGATACGGTCATCTTTGTGGATCATGATTGGAACCCGATGAAGGATTTGCAGGCTATGGATAGGGCACATCGGTTAGGTCAGAAGAAGGTCGTGAATGTTTATCGGTTGATCATGCGTGGAACTTTAGAGGAGAAGATCATGGGGTGAGTCAACTTGAGCAAATTCAAATGGGAGACGAAGCTGATGCGGGGATCAGGCTGCAGAGGTTCAAGTTGGATATAGCGAGCTCAGTGGTGACGCAGCAGAATGCGGGATTAGGATCAATGAATACGGGAGAGGTGTTGGACCTGTTTAAGGTGTCTGCGGATGGGGAGTCAGCGAAAACAACGAAGGCATCTAATGGGCCAACATCAGCGAAGAACATCCTCGATGGGTAAGTCTGCTCTTTATCCCTTCGTGATCAGATGCTCAAGAGCGGTAGGCTGGAAGACCTCCCGCCAGAAGACGAATATGCCGAACTATCATTATCGAGTTTCTTGAGCAAAGTGTGAAGATAATCCCCGAAGTCTTGAATATCAGAGAGAAACGTATATTGTATTCGTGACCTGCATTATCATTCTATTCACAGATACATCATGCATCAGAATGCCCACTGTACCACCCCACGCATATGCTCTGATCGATCGGTGCAATAGTCCCGCCTAGACGACATCATCCGTAGCTCTCGTATGCCCGCGGCCGGCAACACTCCCCTCTTGTCCGACTAACAGACCCGTACGTTCCGTAGGCACCTCGCCTCCAACGGCCGCTTCGACTTCGCCGACGGTGATGATCTGGTCATCAGGTATCGGTTCGCCGATGGGGACTGCCACGACTCGGCCTGAGCGGGTCCGGCGATGACGTCTGGCTTTGCGAGCGGATTTACCAGCTGCCCAGGGTTTGCCGGCGCCTACGAAGACTGCTGTCAATTTTGTACGTACAGTAGGTATAGAGCGGGGACTGACGAGCTGCCATTCCGGTGAAGGTAAGTAGGATAGCGGTACTTCCAGATATGAGTGCGGATATAATGCCGAAAGTGAATGACTTGTCTGGATCGCAACAATCAGCTCCAATCTGAATCTCCGGCCCGCACGTCGTGGGCGGGCAGTAGTCCTCAACCCGGCAGCTGACGCACCAAGATGACTGCCCTTCGCCTCGAACCGCTCATCCGTCCTGAAGACATGCAAGATCAAACCGATCGACAAGACCTGTAGTAAGCAGTGGATGAGCATCGTCCCTGAGACGAGCTTCCATTGCTGTCTTCTCGCTTTTGCTCTTGCAGTCCGTTGGCCTGTTCCTCATCAGTCATGTCTCGAACAAAGGTGGGAGAGGCATACCTCCATGGAGGAAGATGAAGAGCAAGCTGACCAAGCTGGCCAAACACGGGACGAGCGAGAGGTAAGCCGCGTATCCAGCTGTCGACCAGAGGACACAGAACATCTCGCCGAATTCGGCGCATTCGGATCTATCCGTCAACGCACATATCATCACTATCCTAGCTAGACATGGGATAAACAGAGCACCAACCGGGTTGGGAAGTCTTCGCATACCCAGCCTTCCCCTTCACCGTCGACTGGAGGCAGCATCGGAGTGATTTCGGGGACAGCAGTGGTATGAAGTGGGTGGGAAGGGGCGAGGAAGGTGGAGTTCAGGACGGGGGTTTTGCGGGTACATCTGGGCCAAGATCAGGTCAAGAAAGGGCGAGGACTGAGAGGGGCATACCGTCGATAGAGTCCATACCTACGTAGAACACCGTGAGCACGCATCCAACCCGAAAAAGACGGCATCTCGAGGCGGTGATCGGGTGATGAGCACTCACTTGGTCTCGACCTCCAGTGGACCGGGGCTTCTGACCTTGACATGGATGAGGTCCGCGAGCTGAGGCTCGTATCAGCTGTCGATCCTGTCCGGCGGATGTCTTGTCGAAGCCGTCCTAGATGGGGAGGGAACAGCTCACGTAGATATTGAGGACTGTCAGAGTGGTCGCGCCGAGAAGGAGGATCAGCGAGACGAGGTAAGGCGACTTTCGCATCGAGTGCTTGTATCGCCGTCTCGGTGGGTGCGTGTCGCTGTTGTGGGCTATCTTGACGGGCATGGTGCGGGGAACTGTGTGACGCGTTGTGGAATAATAATGGTGTGGGGGGCGGTGTTATGATATGGAGGATGATGAGTGGAGGAAGAGAGAGTATCGATAATACATGAAAACCTAGCGAGTGGAGGTGGAAGTGAAACTTCGAACATGATGTTATCTTCCATTCGTTCGGGTTCACCTTACACGTCTGGAACTTCGACTTTTCCTTTCACGAGCCAACCTGACTCGACTGTAAAGCTGGTTGGAGCAAACGGCAGAACAAGCGATAGCTGGGGAGATGGAGGTGAATGGGGCGAGTGAGAGCTATGAGCCCGCCGGTCCGAAGCCCATCAAGAAGCTCTCGAAGGATGTCGTCAACCAGATTGCCGCAGCTGAGGCAAGCCAAATTCATCTCCCTCTGGATGTCTCTGATTTGCTTCTCTGGTGTCGCAGATCATCCACCGCCCTTCCAACGCCATCAAAGAACTCATCGAAAACTCCCTCGACGCCGGCTCAACCTCAATCAAGCTGACGATCAAAGATGGCGGTCTCAAGCTCATCCAAATCACCGATAACGGACTCGGTATCAATCGTTCAGACCTTCCTCTCCTTTGTACACGCTTCGCTACCTCGAAGCTGGCGAAGTTCAGCGATCTCCAAAGCTTAACGACTTATGGGTTCCGAGGGGAGGCTCTGGCGAGTATCAGTTATTGTGCGCATGTTGAGGTTGTTACCAAGACTAAGGCGGATGGGTGTGGGTGGAGGTGTGTGCGACGGAATATCCGTCGTGAAGGGGAGTGCTGAGTGAGATAGAGCGAAGTATGCCGATGGTGAGCTGGTACCACCGAAACCTGGGACGACAGCGGATCCAAAGCCGACCGCTGCGAATGACGGGACAATCATCAACGTAAGGAGAATCGAGCACTGGGAGTGATGGAAAAAGCTGATCCCTCGCTCTCAGGCTGAGGACCTGTTCTATAACATGCCGCTTCGAAAACGAGCTTTCAAATCCACCTCGGACGAGTACAACCGTATCCTCGACGTCGTCATGAAGTACGCTATTCACAACCCGCATGTTGCTTGGGTCTGCAAGAAGGTGCGGACCACCCGCTTCACTCGGGATCCCGGGGTTACGAACCACTTTAAAATACCTTAGGCAGGCTCAGCGCTACCTGACATCTCGACGCCAGCCGGATCCACCGCCAGGGCGAACATCAGTCTCCTGTATACCCCTTCCCTCGCTGCCGAATTGCTGGAAGTCCCCCTCAACGTCTTCAAGCCGGAAGAAAAACTAGGCGCGAGGATCAAAGGCTGGGCGAGCAGTGCGAACACCAATTGGGCGAGAAGAGGGGGTTGGCTGTTCTTCATCAATCGTTCGCTCCTTGTCATGCGCTTGGAGACTTCGCTTACCGATGTCCAGATCGACTGGTTGACTCAGGTAAGATCAGGAAAGCCGTCGACTCGTTGTACACCGCATACCTTCCCAAAGGAGCTGCACCATGGGTATATCTCAGGTAAGTTGTTTCCTTGAACCCTAAGATCGTTACTTAGAGTTGGGAACAGCCTAGAAATTGATCCTACTAAGGTTGACGTCAATGTCCATCCCACCAAATCTGATGTACACTTCCTGAATGAGGACGAGATGGTTGAAGCGATCGTAGGAGCGGTTCAAGCTGCACTCGTGAGCGCAAACACGTCGAGGTCTTTCACCGTGCAAGTGAGTCCTCTGCCCGATAGATATTGCTTGGCGTACTCAGTGCTGATGTCCCCTTTAGACTCTTCTGCCAGGTGCAGCCGAGCTGAGCGAGAAGCGAGGCGAGCCTTCTTCTATCCGAACGAAATCTACACCGAATTACAAGATCCGGATGGATCCTTCGAACCGCACACTCGATTCGATGATGGCGGTACGAGACCCTTCACAGCTGACCGCGTTTGCGGAGTCTATGATCAACCAAGATCGACCGGCCAAACGACGAGCAATCGCGGAAAGCGATGAGCAGGATCTCGAGCTGGATGGGGAGGCGGACGGGATGCTGGAGGTCGAGGGCGGCGTCGTATGGCCTGTACCGAGAGGAGAGGTCAAGGTTCGGGATATTCCGGGGAGTACCTGCGACTTCACGAGTATATTGGTTCTGCGCCGGCTTGCCAGGAAGAGGGGTAATCTAGGTGAGCTTGCGTTCTCCGATGTAGCCATTTCTTAGTCGTCAAGCAGATGTAACGGAAATTTTGCAAAAGCACGCGTTTGTCGGGATCGTCGATCGACAATTGTGTCTCTCGCTTGTACAGCATGGTACCAAGCTATATCTTGTGAATCATGCTACTCTTGGGTGAGCCTTCAAGCATTTATCATCCTTGTTTCATCGCTTACTTGTGACAGAGATGAGCATTTCTATCAGCTTGGCCTGAGGCAATTTGCCGCTTTCAACCGGTTGCGACTTGATCCCCCACCGGATCTCAGGGAGTTGCTGCAGCTTGCGGCGGAAGATGAGCCGGGTATTGTGGAGAACGGACTCCACGTGGACGACGTGGTGGAGGTGAGGATGCAAGCTCCCTTGATGACATAAATGACTGAGACCGATGAAGACTATCGCAAACCTACTCCTTGACAAGCAAGAAATGCTCGACGAGTACTTCTCCGTCAAGCTGTCACCGAAAGGCGAGGTCGAGACTTTACCAATGCTACTCAAAGGCTACTCGCCAAACCTCGATCGTCTCCCTCATTTCCTCCTATGTCTGGGCACCCAAGTAAGACCGTCGCCTTTCTCCCCTTGATCGTAGCTGACAAAAAGGTAGGTGGACTGGGAGGACGAACAGAAATGCTTCGAAGCATTCCTCCGCGAACTCGCCTTCTTCTACTCTCCTCGCCCTTTCTCTTCGGATGAGACGGAAGAAGAAACATCTCATCAGGCATGGCAGCTCGAACACGTCCTCTTCCCCAGTTTCAGGCGGTATACTTCTTGGCCTAAAGACTTGCTAGGAAGGGAGATAAGGCAGATTGCGAATTTACCAGACTTATTTCGGATTTTTGAGAGGTGTTGAGATGAGAGGTCTTCTTGGCAACGTATTTAGCTATATCATGCATGCATATTCCACGCCGTTATGATTCAGCCTTTTGCTCCTTTTGGAACTTATCCGCATCCTCTTTTTCCTCTCGAGGTAATCCTGTTGTTCTCGGAACGACCACACCGTTCAACCTTTGTATGAACTGTCGAGTCCCAAACCACCATCAGTTATCGCCTTTAGCCACACAAGAGCGGAAGGGGAGATTTCGGGAACATACACTCATAAAAGCGTTATTGGGGAGATTATCATCCGGTCTATCCTGTAACCTTACGATCCTCCCAAACTCCTTACTCGAGAAGATCACCAAAGTCGTATCGATCGGTACCCTCCTCGCACCTTCTGGTACTAGAGGTATCTTGAAATCTAAGATGAATTTTATGGGAACACGGATCTCGTCTGCTTCGAGCTTTGTTCCTTTCCCATCGGTCGTTGAGGAGAGTGAACAGGAGGTTACTTGGTATGTCTCGATTGTTGAGGAATTACAGATTGTTGGGATGTTCAGGAGTTGGCCGGCTAATTCGCTCGTTCCCATCAGCTTAAGGGACCCTCTACGTGTCTTCTGGAGATTGGGGATAGTAGAAAGGAAGAAGGATGAAGAGGATAGATGGTAAGGGTACTTGGAGTTGAAGGGATGACTGACCGACTTCATCCCGATTCTTTGAATAGGCCACTGGATCCACGTACCGGCATCCTCAGTGAAATTATCGACAAATTTCGCCATCGTCGCTTTCGCTGAGAAGAGGTCGAGAACATCGCGACGTGTTTCCTTTGAAGGTCGGTGAGTTGAACGCATGGTGCGATGTTTAGTGTGGAAGGGTTGTGAGTTGGGTCGTGGAGGTCGGAGTGGGTGACTTTGGTCATGGTGGGGAAAGTGCGGTTTTTCGCGGTAAAAATGTGATTACGAGGACTTGAATGACTTGAACAGCAAGGTGCGGTCCTTTCGATCTGGTGGACGACGTCCACCTAGCTTTGGATCGAAGGGAAGCACCCTCACGAGACTATTTCCGGGGGTCAAGCTGAGCCGATAACGCCGCAATTCTCAGGACCGACCGCTTCGGTGAATCTTCGGATCAATCGGGACCCGCTTGATTTGGTACGGATAAGGCGTTTACTCATACGTCAAAGGGAATTTCAGATTTTAGGAACTGAAGTTACCGTCTCGACTCCACATAGCACTCCCTCTCCTCTGGTATACTCGAAGACACTTGCCATCATGGTTTCGGAACGCAAATTCTTTGTCGGGTCGGTCTCACCCCACGGGTTTCTGCCAGCGCAAAGCTGACGGTCACAGGGGCAATTTCAAGATGAATGGATCGTTGAGCAGTATCAAGAATATCATAGACAGCTTGAACGATGCTAAGCTGGACGGTTCAACCGGTATGGTTCACAGAGCTACTTCGTACACCGAAAGGCTGACCACCTTTCCTGCTCTGCTTTTCGTCCATCTCGCTACCCCTTCACTCGCTGCGCTCAAATGCCCGGAACTCGCTACTCTTATTTCACCCGTCCGCTCGCCGCGCTCGCTGCGCTTGCTTCTAGAGGTCGTCGTCGCTCCACCGGCCCTATACCTCCTCTCCGTCCAAGAACTCCTAACCCCACCAACCCAAGTATCCGCCCAAAACTGCTTCTCCGAATCATCCGGAGCCTTCACAGGCGAGATCTCCCCCTCCCAGCTGAAAGATGCAAACGTCCATTGGGTCATCCTCGGTCATTCCGAACGGAGGTCGATGTTTGGCGATACCGATACTTTGGTGGCTGAGAAGGTGAATGCGGCTGTGGAGAGCGGGTTGAGTGTTATCGCTTGTGTTGGGGAGACTTTGGAGGAGAGGGATAAGGGGGTGACGGAGGTGACGGTTGAGAGGCAGTTGAAGGCGATTTCGGGGATGTTGGATGACAAGGCGTGGACGTGAGTGCATTCCTCATGTCGCTCAATTTGGCAGTGTGAAACTAACCTGGATTAGGGATATTGTCGTAGCCTGTATGTGCGGGATGTCTTCCTTTGGTTAAAGCTCACATCCGAAACAGACGAGCCGGTGTGGGCAATCGGCACCGGCAAAGTCGCAACGGTCGCTCAGGCTCAAGAGGTCCACGCAGCCATGCGCGAGTGGCTGTCGAAAAACATCTCCGCCGAGGTCGGCGAGAAGACACGAATCATCTATGGTGGTAGTGTGAATGGGAAGAATTGCGCAGAACTCGGTCAGTCCACGTAAGAATGATTGTATTCCACTATTGATGGAAATTTCAGCTCAGTCTCCCGATATCGACGGATTCTTGGTTGGTGGAGCGTCCTTGAAGCCAGAATTTATCGATATTTGCAGAGTCAAGACGAAGTGATGAAACCGCTAGGGACCAATGAGAATATACTGCGATGGCTTAAGCCGTAGGATCAGGTTTCTCTGCATCGTTTCAGTGCATCCAAAACGATTCCATAGCGCTCGCTCCTCCCTACCAAGTCCAATCACTAATCACCTTCCGCCTCAACTTGCCATCCTCCCTAACCATCCCCGCACTCCGCACCTTCCCCAAATCCTTCTTGAACTTGATTATCAACTTCTCCTCCGCCGTCTTTCCCTCTTTCAACAACACATTCAGTCGAGCATATGGATGTCGCTTGAGGCCCCGTCGACCACGACCTTTAATATCCACTTGTTTCGGTCCAAACTTTTCTTTCGATACCCATGACTCGGCTAGCCACAAATTCAGCTAAAAGCAGAGGTGAAGGGGTTGAGGAAAACGTACCGACTACCAACCGACTTGGTTTTAGCCCCTTATAGTTGATCGCATGATCTTTCGCAAGCGCCAAAGTACTCTTTATCCACTGACTCGCCCTCTTCTCGCTAAACTGCATCTGTACAATCGCCTCGTCCACCGGTAAACCCGCAATCTGTCGAGAAAGATCATTAAGCTTTCGAGGGGAGATTTTATGTTTCCCAGTCTTGTATCGGTGCTAATTCCTGGATCAGCTTCAAATCCTCCTTTTTATGGTGGATGGGACCTGGGAGGATACATACATACCTCGGTATATGTTTTTCGACGAAGTTGCGCTTGAGCTTCCACTACTTCGTCAAAGATCCCACCGGTCTCATCGGGTTTAGTCTCAGACTCTGGTGGAGTTGATGGAGGAGGTGAAGAGCTGGATGAAGCGGGTTGATTCGCTTTGGCTCGCTCGGCTTTACGTTGGTCCATCAGCCAAGATGGGACGTATTTGCCGATTCCTCCAAGCCAGTTTGATGCCCTGAAGAGCGCCGCAATAACATCAGTCTCGTTCCGTGTTCAGAGCTTGAGGGAAGCTTACGCTCGACGCTGGTGGTATGCTGGGGTACTTCGATAATCCGGATGTTGGAGAAGAAGCGGGCGGAGGGATGATGGACCGGCGGAGCACGATTGTGCGACTGAGCTTTCATGAGACACAATTGCACGTGCACTGTGATGTAACTGACTAGATGCGGCAGATCGGAGATGTCGAGACATGCCGGTCTCTGCCCGTCGACCCGAAAGTGTCCAGGAAAAACAGAGGATGAAAGCAAGACTCAACTCGCTTGGTACCATACACTACGAGTACTCGTACTGTAGCAAGTCTCAACTTTCGGTCGACGGAAAGTCCACGTCACCCATCTTCCAGCTCGGTGACGTGATAATCCATTCAGCAAGATCATGCGCGATATGATCTTGTCTCAACATGACAATAGCCAGCGACCATCGTCTATCAAGCACGTGAGGAAGCTGTTGTACGCTTTCACGAGCTATGATGTAGAGTGTCCTCGACTTGACCGTGTAGCACGCCCTTCATTGCCCCTCACCAGACCCTCCATATTCATTACACCTCTTTCGTCCAAAAGCCGGAGTAAAGGGTGGAGTGTCGCCCCACATGTCCGCCATCACCGCTTTGGACTCTGGCAACCCCGACAGCGACGACGAATCCCGCAAAGCCGACAAGCTTGCTGCTCGAGCCGCTCGGTTCAGCAGCAAGCTGCCTGGGAATCGATACAAGCAGGTGAAAGACTTCATATTACCCCTTGGCCTGGCTCAAGTCCTGTTCAGCTCGAAGAGATGCGAGCGAAAGAGAGGAAGGTCTTCGAGGAGCAAGGACTGATCAAGACGGGCAAGATCGAGCTTGATGAAGCTGTTGACATGAGGGGGACATGCGAGAGGATGTGCTCGGAGTACGAGAGGGAGTTCAGAGAGTATACGAGGGAGATCCACCCATTCGAGTCGGTTAGTTCCCCGCTCAGGATTCTATCACATGTGCTCACGAATCGATGATGTTCAGGCCTTGAACAAACGGATGGACCCCGATAAGGCAGTCGCTGCATATTCTAGGTCGGACGCAGGTGCGGGACACGGCGATTCTGCTATTCTCCCATCTGACCTACGGACGCCTTCGACACTGATGGTCAGTTTCCGATACTTCTGCTGAGATGCAGCTTGACCGATTATTCAGCATACGCTCGACTACCTGTTCTCCCAGATCATGCCTATTCAACCCCCTTCCACCTCGGAGAGACCGCCATCAGCTCGGAAAGCCCTAGGCTACTCCGCTGGCTTCATCCGTGATCGTACCCGTGCGATCCGTAAAGAATTCGCGATGCAGAGTAGCTGGGGACACCATGAGGCTATATCGAGCTTTGAGCGGATTGCACGGTGGCACATCCTGTGTTTGAGGGAGTTACAAGAGGAGACTGGGACAAATACCGATATGCATATCGACTCAGCGGAGCTTGGGCGATGTGAGGAGTTCTACCCTCGACCTGGCGATGCTGATCGTGCTCAGGTTTCACGAGTCTACGACAGCAATACAACGACTGCCGAGAGGAGCTTGCGGTCGAGATGCCTTGCCCGAACGAGCCGGAATTTCGAGCTTACATGCTCATTTTCGACCTCGCAAACAAATCCGTCTCAATCCCCTGCGCCGAGCTTCCAGCTGTCATCCTTGATCATCCACTCGTCAAACTAGCCTGGGAAATACGGAATGCAGCCCAACGAAACTTCGACTCCCAGAAAGAGGGGAGCAAGCTGAATGCGGAGCTCGGAGCAAACCTCATCAACCGCTTCGTTAGGCTTCTGCGACATGGGAAGATACCCTACCTCATGGCGTGTCTTGTTGAGGTACGACTGAGGGAGATGAGGCGAAGCGCGCTGAGGGCGCTGACACGAGCGTTTCCGAGACTGAGAAACGATCCGGTCAGGGTGAATGAGGCAGGTGAGGTGGTCGAGCGAAGAATGCTCCTTCTCGACACGCTTGTTAAGATCCTCGGTTGCGAGGAACAAGATTCGGAAGAGACGGCATACGATGATGTTGACGAAGTCTCCCGGAGACCAGTGGATGAGTCAATCAGCATTGTAAGGAGGTTCGAGGTCGATGTGTATGGAGATGCTTCCGTCCCTGTAGGGGCAATGGTTAACAGCGGTTCCCCCTTCAACGGTGAGCAGATCATGCAAGCTTGAAGCCTGGTTGACATGCCTCCTAGACAATCGGGACGCTCCGTATACCAGGCGGTGGAAATCGGTTACCGAGAAGAAGGGCGACACTTCGTTCGTCGATGTCGTCAATGGTCGCACAGGTATCCTGGTCGATGATCAAGCAGTCGCTCTACCTCGGACTAGCCTATTATCAAGAATCACGGCTTCCGTTCCGCCGGTAAAGAGGCCTGCATTCTCCTTCACCCCTACCACAACCACTACTCCCGCAGCCATCGCCCCAGCTCCGACGCCCTTGTCCGTCACGTCGAAGCCTGCATTTAGCTTATCATTTGGTCCTCCGAACGCCGCACCTCCACCTTCACTCCTGGCTGATGGTGAATCCCAAGCTTTGCGAGGTCTAGATCCCGTCCCACCAGCTCAGCGCGCCTTTGTCTCACACTCATTGTCACAACCAGCGGCACCCGCCTTCACTTTTACTGCCCCGACCTCTTCAGCTGATAAGCTTGATCCTGCGCCACTCTTCTTGAAACCCAGCGTTTTCGCATCTCCATCGATTGCCGGCTCGTCAAGTATGCCCGCGAAATCGCCAGCTCCGCCTCGCCCTGCCCTATCCCTTCCACAAGCCTCCTCTACTCCACCTGCTACACCCGTCAGACCGCTCAAAGCCTCAACTAGGGGCTTGACACATCTAAATTCCGCGGCAGTTGAGCTAGAGCGTCGACGCCAGAAGGAAGCGCTACCGAAGCTAGGAGAGAAGCTCATAGCCGAGGTGGTTCAACAAGCCTTTGAGGAGGTCATTGTCGATCTGCTGAAGATCATCAAGCAGGAAGCTGCAGCACGTACCTATGTCAAAGCAAAAGCTCGGCGGAAAGAGGACATCGAACGTTGGAGTGGTTGGGTATTTGATGCTGTACGAGCGGGAGACATTGAGTCGATCGCCAGAGAGGCTTTGCTGAGCGAAGTTGCGAGAAGATATCTGATTCGTCGGGCGGTCTGGCATTGGCGAGACTGGGCGGAAGAGTCACGACAGGCGAGAGAGACGGCGATCAAAGAGCGGGAGGAGACGTTTGATCGGCTGAGATTCATGGGACTAGGCGAAACCATCTTCGTCGACAAGGAGTCGGCATCGCTCCCGTCACTCGAGCTTGAAAAGGTGCATAAACCTTTGGACGCATTCGAAACGGACGTTGCGCTGCATCAGGTGAGGATCCTTGCGGGCTTTGAGGCGAGAAGAGACTGATAGGTGGCCATCGCAGGCTCAACGGACCAGAGATCACTTGTTTTCCCCAGCAACCTTCCTTTACGCCATAGCGCGTCATGTCGCCCCATTTCTGGCTTCTCCCTCCCCATCATCCCCCTCACGACAATCGGAGAAGTGGAATGAGTCCACTATTTCCCGCTTCGCCACGCTCATCTCTGTCGGCTCTGACTGGGCAACGCCGCCCTCCGAAGCTTCTGGCGACTGGTTGCAGGCAAAACTGACCAACAAGATCGATGAACTGTACGAGCAAGACGGTGTGGCCTTCCCGACTCTCCACGTCCTCTCCGACGAGGCGATGCCGGAGACAAATGATGCAGGAATGGTGGTGTTTTGCACACCGCTAAAGACGTGGGACTCGCCAAAAGCGAAAAGGTGATTCTTCCGCATTTGCGGTTGCACTGCGCAGATATCTTATGCCTTGTAGAAACGCCAAGGACGCTCAAGATCGCATGACTGCGCTGGTTAAGACTACCTCGACATCGGAGAACCGATACATCCCCTCCTTACTAATCCTGACTTGGGATCACGAGTCGTTGGAAGATGTGATCAATCGGGTGCGTGAGATTTGTCAACGGGAGTAAGAAGCTGAACCGGCGAAAAGCTCCAAATCGATGAACAGGCCCCAGCTTTCCTTCACAAAGCTGTGGTGTCGCTCGAATACTCGGACGACCTGGATCTGCGCTTCGCCAAAGCAGTAGAGGAAGCAATCCTGGACATACAGCTGAAGGAACAGGTGGTGATCAATCTGCAAAGTGAATGTTCACTGTTGATGTGTGTGGCACTGAGCCTCCGACTGCAAGCAGACGTGATCGATCGCACATATTCATCTTGGCAGCGACTCCTCGATACCTCTTCCCTGGTGCTCGCTCAACGTCCCACAGGTGAGTCTGCTTGGACCGACGTCATTCTGGATCACGTGTCCGCTTAATAGATGCCGGGCTTGCCAAAAACGCTTTTACATCCGGTGTAGAAGCTCTCAACGGGCTCGGCCTTGCAGTGAGGAAGAGTCTTGAGGATGTCAATATCGAAGCTTCCTCTCCGTTCGATCAGATCGCTTTGCCGCCATTCACTGTTTCGGCCGCTCGAATCAGGTATTTGCATTGTTTCCAACCGCCATCCATATGCTGATGTAGCCCTACAGCGATGTGGTGGAGGCGATCATTGGTTATCTCGACCAGGACGTCTTCGCGGATCTCAACGATCTCTACCTCTGGCTCCCATCACTCCATCAATCTGGTCTACACTCACAGCGTCAGTCCCCTCATCACACCTTATGTAGACTTACCCAGCAGTTCGCAGCCCTTCCCCTCGCAGCCATTCTGCACTCGCTCGCTCTCCTCATCTTCGGTGAATTGGGCCAGCAGATCCTGCCTCTGCAGTTCTGGACGATTGGATCCGCGGAGATTAAAATCGGAGACCACATCGAACGCATAGCGTTGCATTACGAGCGAGAAATCGACAAGCGGATAGCCATGATCACCGCTACTCCGCCTTCACCCCCTTCGCGAAAGAGTCCGACCAAGTCATTGAAGCGAGGGCGGGTCAGCGAGGTGGCGTCCCCGTCTACTATCGAGAGCAAGGCGTCTAAGAATGCTAGGCTCCGGCGAGCTATGGAGGAAGTCAATCGGACAATTGGTCAGATGGAAGGCGGAGATTTGCATTCAGGTGTATCTTTCGTAGCGTAGATGTCCTGCACCACGGTCAACATCTGACTGTAGTGGGTTGAGTCGAGAGGATAGGACTTGAATCCCTCCGGTCCAGATCTGCTGACCCATCGTTTGAGTGGCTTGCTGATCGGTGACGTGACACGTTCGCACGGACCTATCAGAGATTGCATTGGGGTCTACTACATTCCGCCTGCCTATAGGCCTTGTGATAAGCACGTCGTGCCCCTCTAGAGTCGTATCCCTTCCTTCTACGATCTGCATGTTCTATATACTGCAGCTGCTGATCTGAGGCTCGGAAAAACATTCCATTCATCTGATCTGACACCCTAAAGATATTTGTGATCCGGTGACATCGCACCGCCTTCGAACTCGTTTGTGGGATGTTTCATACACCGCTGAGATATAGCAGCAGTCTTTTTGACAAACGGCCGCATAAGCCGCTACTCTCATCGTACTGGATATCGACTTGACGGGGAGCACTGACCAATCCGACGACAGACCGCACGACTCCGGGTACCTCCTCCCTGAACTCAACTCTGGACACAAGCGAGAGCCCGCTTCCACCTGGAGCAAGTCATCCTGTCCAGATTGGACCCAATATCTACCTCGCATCCTCAACTATTCCACTCACTGGCTTTGTATGTCACGTTCACCCTACGTGAGTCGTGTAGCTGGTATCTATAGCTCTTCGGTCACGATGTGGGCGCGGTCGGTATGAGCATAGACCCTATACCAACTAATGATCCCGTCACAGGTCCCATCACCCTAAAGCGTCAACTTGATCACACATTCGCGCAAAATGCAAGGTATCGTCGTTGCCGCCGTCAGTCTTTCCCTATCTGCTTCCAGTAGTTTAACTGATACCCTTTGTAGCTAGCTCCTCCTCAGCGCTCTACCAGCGATGTTCAGCGAGGTCAAAGAATGCTTCCAAGCGAGAAACGGGACGCGATCGAGAACAACCGTTGCCTTGGTGAGTCCTGTATACACTTGATGGTCTAGGTTTGAGTTGCTCAGGTGTACATGATTATGATCGCTTTTCCCGGTAAGACTTACGCCACACCCTGGCTGGACAAGGCAGCTGAGCCAGTCTCCCACAGGGATCGATGCTGAGTCTTGGTATGCCCCGCTGATTTACATGTCCGCCGGTCTTTCAAGCGACAAAGCGAGCTTCCTCCCCTCTGAAATCATGATAATCATCATGATGGTGTATGCAGATGCGAATCGTCCCGCTCAGCCGGCTGAGGTATTGATATAGGGTCAGCTTTCCCTCGCCATTCTACGTGTTCGACCATGTCAAGCGGCGTACCACTATCGCTATTGGGACTGGAATCATGGCTGCTTCGCTGTATACTTCGTTCCCTTTGGATAGCCGCTGACGGACAGTCGTCATTGGAGGAGTATCATCCCGCGGCATCGTAAATACGAAAGGGGCGAAGTGGAAAGATAGTTTTGCTCAACCTGAGTCAACGCTTGCCACTCTCAGAATCTGACCTAGACTGCTTTTCCAGGTCTACGTGGTAGCGCGAGAATGCTTCCCCCATTGACAAAACAAAACTGACGATCCAAAGGAACCAAGGCCCCTTCGTCGGTCCAGTTTTAGTCCACGCGACCGAGATCCAGCCGAACCGTACTCGCTCAACGATAGCAGCGATGGGTCCAGCCCTCCTTTCTGTGGGCAACATCGTACTCGGGCTTTTCACCCCGCGTTTCCTGCCCGCCTCAAGGACAAGAGTATTCATGACTCTAGCTCTCGCCGTTTTCAACCTTATCTCCTTTCCCCATCTTCAGCTGATAACAGAGCTAATCGGGTTCTAGTATTTCCTTTAGTCTTCGCGTTGTTCTTCACGCCCAAGACGCACGGACTGTCGATGGAAGCGATTGACGCCGCTTGGCGCGCGGAAGTAAGGGCGGCGCGGTCAGGCTCAGGATGCATCTCAACCGATGACGGAAGGCGACCGAGCGAGTAAACAAAGGTTCGAGGCCAATGTCGCAAGCGGGAGCATCGAAACTCTAACAGGAGAAGGAGCAGGCACCAATACCGACTCGTCCTTCGGTGCGAAGGTCGGTGATGATGGATTGTAGGTGGGACGTCCAGATGTTCAGACTGTAAGAGGGGGTTCGACGAATTGTACTAGAGATGTAGACAACGTATTCATTGACGAGACGTTTTACGTGGACTGAATTTCCCACGATGACACGGAATTGATCCTCCTGCAATTCATGAGGTACCTGGACATGCGCGGACAATCGTATGGGGATATCTCGTTTGAAATCGAGTGGGGATCCTGAAGCGATGCTTTCACTGACTCGGGAGCTTCCCGTACTACTCCAAGCAGTATGATGTATCCTTCTTCCGAAGCGTCTTTATCTCTTGTCCGCTATATAGCAAGCGATCGGCAACAACACTGGAGGATCGCCTATAGCACAGCTTGCAGCGGAATTGTCTTCAGTCCTGCCTTTCATGGAACCCCGACGAGATTACGACGGAGCGCGCTAGGCTTCGCAAACCTTTCTCTAGCGCTCCCTTTTTGTATCACCCACCGATTTGCCCCCCAGTCTCTGAACGTTTGTTTCATGTTTTCATGTCCAGAGACTGACACCTGTGAGATAGTAATTACCGAAGATCAGTATATAGTATAGCTTGAGCGTATCACTTCCCAGAGATGATGTGATGCATGCGATGCTATGACTATGCGATGAGTGAAGATGCTGTTGACCTGATGCTTGGTATTATCGGTTCTCGAGCATGTGAGCTTTATTGATATCAGCGGCACTACGAAATCGCGAAAGGGGACGCATACTTTGTAGAGGTATTCGTAGTGGGGAGACATCGTCAATCGTGACTTCGTGCAGCTTATCCCGGAATAGATAGCGCACACGGAGCTTCTTGTTCTCGCCGATACATGGGTCCTGCCTGATGTCAGCAAAACACCTCGATACTTATCGTATTTTAGAAGGCCTACCCAAAAACCGAGAAGATTGAACTAGAGAAGTCCGATATCAGCTCCAAATAATCCTGGCGCAGAGGTTACAGACCTTCGCTCGTCCCCCAGGGATATATATCTGACTGTCCATCACCAGAGCTTGAACGGGTAGGGTCACGTCGATCGAAACCTCTTCCTCTCCATCAGGCTCCTTCATCCCCCGAGCAGTGAAAGCAGTCGCCCGACCGTAGTGGGCTGAGACAACGATCAAACCTGTGAAAAAGCTCAGTCACTCCCTCTTTCTCAAAGTCTAAGCTGATGACTCACCATTTTTCTCTCGCTCGGTGGCAGTCTTGGCAATAGTGGGCCGTTCCATGACCATAAGCGCGTCCTCTGCCTCTTTCCGCTTCTGAACGATATAGAGAGCGTGTTCTTCTCGCAACTCCTTCACTCGCCTAAGAATCACATCAATCCGTCTATCTCAGCGCAAGAAGAGATTGAATGAGCTTACTCGGCTACCCGCCGTCTCCTTCGGGGAATGATGTAGAGATGATGTATCGCGACATAGCTCGCAACGGGAAGGACGGTGGAGAAGAATGCGGCGTAAGGGTTCAGATCCTGTGAAAGGAGGATAGGGACGGTGACTCGCTGACCTAGGCGGGACATCCTACTCGTTCGATAGTGTAAGCTTGTACACCGAAATGAATCTCAAGACAAAATCTGAGGAACCAACCGGAGACGCATGATGATCCCTCCTTCCCACTCGGCTGACACTGAAACACCCCCTCGAACAGTAGCCGTGATCTTTCTCTCCCCATCGACGAAACCGGTAATCTCTCCATTGCTCGAAGCAGAAGCACCAATCTTCACCTTCAGTCCTAGTAAACGCGTACCCCAATCTGCTGAGATGAGACTATCGCTCAGACCGGCTTGTGTCTCGACAGTCCAGCCTCTACCTTTTCGGTTGTCATTTGTAAAACCAACAGAGAGGGCGGATTGATCGGAGAGGACGATTGGTTCTGGGAGAGAGGCACCCCAAGGTCCGAGGGAGAAATAGCCGGATTTGTAGGCTAATTCGTATCGTTTATGATGGGACGGATGGAGAAAGAGGTTGATTCTTACTGATGAAGCCTGTAGTCTGTTTGAACAATTGTCTTCCAAGGGTAATAGCTATCCGAGGCGGGGCTGAGAAGGGCTGTTCGACGGCATTGACGGTGATGAAGCTGGAAAGTTGATCAGCTCAGTTTTGACTCTTGACTTAAAGACGACTGAGCCGGACGTCGGCAACTTACGTATCCTCATCATACGCGTACGTCCCTTTCGCCGAAACCAAGTACGGATTCAGAAAGGTTGATGAAGCCTCCATCCACAACTTCGGTGAGAACTGATGTCGTATTGTCCCCACCACATTCGCACCACCCTGCCCATTCCTCGTGATCATCTGCCCTTGCAACACCAACTGAGTATTCTCAGCCAAAGGCGTTTGGAAAGAATGGCTCATCGAGACACGTCCTGTTCTGATCCGTCCGAATCTCGAGAACAAATCATGCGAGTATCGGTCCGGGTGTTTGAAAGATGACTCGGAGAGGAAGACAGGTCGAGCGTCTAGGACGACGTTCATATCCCCTTTGGGCTTGATGAGAGCTTCCGCCTCGAGTTGGCGTTTATCATATGCTTGTCGTTGATAATGCCGTCTTAACTCCTCGGGGGATTGATTCCGCGGCCCGACCTCCCAAGACGTTTTCAACCCCTCTTCGCCGAGGAGATCGTATATCGTCCGCTTTGTCGGATCCGTCAAGATCTCGTACACGCGCTGTATCTCGGTAAATCGACCATGTGCTGATCTTCGAGATGGCTCATCTCGTTGTCGGTCTGGATGATAGGTGGACGCGAGGGAGCGATAACGATCACGGATCTCAGCATCTGAAGCTGATTTGGGTAGGTTGAAAATGGTATAGAGGGAGTTCTCGGAAAAGGTTTGCAATGTCTCGGCGGAGGTCAAGGTGGGAGAGAGTAAAGGCGAGCCAGGAGGTGAGCGAGGGCGTATGGGACCAGCGAAGGAGGCAGCGAAGGAGGCATAGTACTCCGAGCTGGGACCGGGATCACCCATTGCCTTTCAAGCTCCGATTGCGCTTCGAAGACTGCTTGCTATGCGAGAAGTCAACCCGACAAAAGGAAGTCTCCGGACGATCGAAAAGTAGGATGCGCAATGTTTTTGACGACACGTGGCGATCACCGGCGGAACCGGAAACTGAACCAGTAGGCGGACGCCGTTGAGGGAAAGTCGCTGGCATACCTATCACAAACTTGATACCTTACTGTAGCACAATTGTCCTTCTTGGAGAGACACGGGAAGTCGATATCAGTGCTTGAGGTTCTCCCCGTGCCCAGACTTCACCTCCATGTCCCATCTCTCAACGGCATGTCTCAACCCGCATCGGTCATCCCTCTCTCACCGGTCTCTCGAAAAGCGCCTGAACGACCACTCAACTCTCTACCAGAGATCAAGGACGACTCGAGTCTCTTCTACCGCTTTCTCCCCGCCCACCTCGCAGAATGGGCTACTCAAAACAGCGGTCTCCTTTACGTCGCCTGCTCTCAATTCTTCTTCGCCCTGATGAATCTAACCGTCAAGTACTTCCTCTCAATCACTCAAATCTCTGTCCTCACCTTGATCGCCGTCAGGATGGTCATCACCTCCCTCGGTTGTATCTCCGCTCTTTACCTAATGGGAGATCCGAATTACCTCCTGGGACCACCGGATATCCGGTATTTCCTAGCTGCGAGAGGGATCGTAGGGTTTTTAGGTTTATTTGGGAATTATCAGAGTTTCAAAGGGTTGAGCGTCAGTGACTCAACCGCCATACAATTCCTAGCACCATCGGTCACGGCTTTCTTGGGGTATCTGTTTTTGAAGGAGACTTTGTCGAGGAGGGAGTTGATGGCGGGTGTGTTTTGTTTGGGTGGGGTTCTGTTGGTCTCGAGACCGCCTTTCCTGTTTGGAGCGAGGGATGGGACGGTAGTACCTCCGGATGATAGTGGGACGGTTTATATACCGGGTGAAGGAGAGGATCCGGATTTACCTACCCCGGAGAGGATGAGAGCGGTGGCTTGGGCTTTCTTGACTGTGTTTAGCGCTTCGGGTGCATGTGAGTAGATTCTCAGCGGAAGGAGATATCGGCTAATGCCGTTTTACGTAGATGTGTTGATTCGATATATTGGCGATAAAGCTCACGCCTTACATTCGATGTCTTACTTCTCGTACCTGTGTTCTATCGTTTGCTGCTCGTAGGTCCTACCGTGGTGCCCTGACTACGATGCTGAACCGGTTATCTCAGCGCCCTAGTCATCCTACCTGGACCTATAGCCTGGCCTGATACATGGTATGGCTTCTTCCTGATCCTAACTGTCGGGGTGAGTGTCCCTCACGAGGACTATCGCCTGCTAAATCTCCCTTGTTGACATATAGGTCTTTGGCTTCTGCGCCCAAACCTTTCTCACCCTCGGTTTGCAGCGAGAGAAAGCAGGACGAGCGGGTTTGGCGATGTATCTCTCGGTACGCCAGCCTGCCCTTGTGGAATCTAGCTGATCCGGTGGCAGATCGTGTTCGCGCTCATTCTGGAGTTCCTGGCTTGGCGAACTATCCCCACTTTTCTCAGCTTTCTGGGTACTTGCGTAATCCTATGTACAGGTTTCTGGGTTGCTGCAAGTCTGCCGATCAGCATCTGGACTTAGACTAACACTCATGCTCGCAGATCGAACGTAAGAAATCGCCTGAGGCAACGGACGATGTCGAATCTCAACCCATCTCTCGAACTCCTTCACCCATCCCTCCCCCATCTTCAGGCAGACCCACCATCCGCGGTGAACACTACAGCTACGACTCCGAGCCCCTTGTGAACGATGACGAGCTACATGACGGTGACGAGATCAGCCCGTTGAAAGGAAGTGCTGCTAACGGCAAGCCATTGAACGGGATGCTATCAGTCTCGAGGCATGGGATAGGAAGGAGACGGAGTAGTGGGCGTAGCTCGATCTCTGGCTTCACCAGCGATCCTGGGAGCGAGTGAAGTATCCGTCAATGCTCTGTTTGAACGGAATGTTGTAGCTATTAGTACTGCATGCATTGCATTCGAACTCAGGTAGTGCTCGTACGACGCCCGAACCGTGCCGGACTTTTGACTTTTTAACTTGACTTTCTGGGGGACCTGAAACCGCTTTCCTCATTGGATTTTTACAATCTTTGCAGCAGGATATTCCGTCCATCATGTCTAGCTCCACAACGCCTGAGAAAGCTGCGAACTGTACAAGCTCTCGTGCAGGTGACGACAAGGTAGCTCGACGAAAACGCTTCGAGGACGTCTTCCCCATCATCGCGGACGAGCTTCTGGGATATGTCAAGGGGGAAGGGATGCCGAACGATGCTGTAGGGTGGTACGAGAAGGTCAGGAGCTACGCGAGTCTCCTCGCTCCCAGTCACTTTCGTGGTGTGCCGGTGGAGCGATGGCAGCGTTGAGCTGATTCAGACATTTCCGTAGAACCTATATCAGAATACTCCTGGAGGTACGTCTCTGTCTCGACTGATTCGTAAGACTCGGTGCCGACGTAAAGCAGGGAAGCTTAACCGTGGCATGTCTGTCGTGGATACTGTAGAGATCTTGAAAGGCTCTTCGCTATCTGAGGACGAGTACCTGGTTGCTGCGATTCTAGGATGGTGTGTCGAGTTGGTGCGTGAGCTGAACTATTTGTCAACCACGTCCACTAATGGCGTTCGGGAAGAACTGATCGAGCTGATCTAACGCAGCTACAAGCGTATTTCCTCGTCGCCGACGATATCATGGATCAGAGCGTTACCCGTCGAGGTCAACCTTGCTGGTATCGCCAAGTACGCCAAAACACCCTTTCACCCTCTTTTGATGAGCGAAACTTAAGCTGACTGAGTCAGCCTGGAGTTGGGAACATCGCGATCAACGACTCATTCATGCTCGAAGCTGCCATCTACTACCTCCTCAAGAAGCATTTCCGGAAAGAGGCATACTATGTCGACCTGCTGGAGCTATTCCTGGAGGTAGGTCCTGCTTGTTTTTGGTTCATATGAAGAAGGCTTATAAGTGGTAGACGACGTTCCAAACGGAGATCGGTCAGCTGATAGATCTTATCACGGCGCCGGAGGATCATGTGGATTTGAGCAAGTTTTCGTTGGAGAAGTATGTTCAGCTTTTGGGTTGATGGTGATCGTGCTAGTCAAGCAGATTAGCGCGACTCCTCTGCGATGAAGCTGATTCTTTTTATTAGACATCACCTCATCGTCGTCTATAAAACCGCTTTTTACTCTTTCTACCTCCCGGTTGCGCTCGCTATGCGGATGGTAGGCGATCTTCACTAAGCTTGGGTTGCCAGCTAATGGACTTACTCTACAGAGAGGAATCACCGACGACTCTGCATATCAGCTCGCTCTATCCATCCTCATCCCTCTTGGCGAGTATTTCCAGGTGCAAGACGACTACCTGGACTGCTATGGTCTACCGGAACACATCGGGAAGATTGGCACGGATATCCTCGTGTGTGCCTTCACTTCGATGCTATGCAAGTTAGTTGACGGTGGCAGGATAACAAATGCTCGTGGAACATCAATACCGCCTTGCGATTTGCCAAGCCTGAACAACGGCTAATCCTCGATGTCCGTATCCCTCAGATCCGTCCTTTTGAAGTCATGAAATGACCGCTTGGATAGGACAATTACGGCAAGAAAGACGCAACATCCGAATCACGGGTCAAAGCCGTCTTTTCACAAGCCCCTATATCCATTCCCGGACGATTCGAAGCCTACGAAAAGGAGACCTACGAGAACATTACGAAATTAATAGATCAGGTAGACGAAGAGGGAACGGGGATGAAGAAGGAGGTGTTTGTCAGCTTCCTTAATAAGGTGTACAAGCGGAGTAAGTGATATGATCCAGTACTTTGGAGAGTGCAACCATGCATATAGATACCATTGCGTATGTGTATAGGTCAACCCATCAACCTCTCCCTTACGCATGGCCTCGTCGGCACTTTTAACCGGTCGAGTCTCCCTCACAAGCCTGACCTTGCTGATTCTCGCGGATTCCAATCCAAGCAGACCGGATAGCTGCCCCGTCCTGCCGTTCTCAAGCTTAAGATCGGCGACCTTGGTGGAGATTTGGGACGCTTGAGTCGGCACGATATCTGTTGAATTGGCGCAAGGGATGAGTCTCGTTCTGGTGAGGCGTTCTTGGGGATCGATAAAAGTGGAAGTCTTCGCTGGTGGTGGAAGGTATACTGCGGACGTTTATTGTCGGATCATACGATACAGTCGGGACATGCTTCCTTCAGGTTGGTTGATCGGTCTGTAATTACCTTTTCTCGGGAAATGTGAACGAAACCAAGGTAACAGGTGACGTCTCGTTATTAACACTGGCTCTTTACCAGGTGGACGGGGTTTCACGAGACAAAGGATTTTGGAGAAAGGTGGAAAGCGCTAAAGCGTCAGAACAGGTAGAAAGGATAGGCAGTTCCGGCGTAAGAGAACGAGCGGTAAGTCCAGTAGAGTGGATTACTTGTTGACGGTCATGATGAAGGAATACGGTCATGATGAAGGAATAAGGAACCGAACACGCCGAGTGCCAGATGACAAGAAAATGCATCAAGCATCCTCTGGACTTACATTCCCCTTTGCAAGATTAAGGAACGGGTTTTCCTCCTCTTCTCCGCTCAAGCTGGACAAGGCAGTAAGCGAATTCTCAACAAACGACCTCGAAGGCGGCGTCTCTCTCGGTGTCGGTAGATAGCTCTTCCCAGCCGCTTTCGTCGGGGTGATGAGATCGCTCGAGCACTCTTCTTCCTTTTTGATCGCTTTCCGCCGTTTGGGTGTCGAAGATGGTGTAGGAAGTACCTCTCGCTTCCGGTTCGACTTCTTCGGAGTGGAAATCATCGCCTTCGAGAGGTGATCGATGACAAATCGCTGGATATCGCCTTTGATCCAAACATCGAATACTCCATCCCACTCCGCCATCTTCGCAGGAGGAGAATCACTGAGATAGACCACCTTGGTACCCTTTCCATGACGACCGGAGTGTAAAACGCGAGCCATCTCTTTAACGATCCTCTTTACCCCTGGTATCGCCAGACTCGTGCCCACAACCAAAAGGAAGTCGATCTTTCCTTCTTTGCCTCGGAGATCCGACTCGACGAGAGACCCGATCGCTTCGCCTTGTGGGTGCTCTTCACCATACAGTACAACACTGACTCGGAGCGTACCGACTCGACGCTGACGTTCGGATAGAGCGTGACGGATGGTTGCGGATAGATTACATGTGGGACAGGGGATGGCATATGCTGGGAGGGGAAGAAAAGGCGCGAGGGGAAGGACGGTCGAGCATAGCTGACAATGGAGGCTATCGAGTTGGCCATGGAGGGGTATACAACGAGGTATGAGCTGTTCCTTCGATGAATCGTCGAAGTCGAAAAGTGTGGGATCGAGAGCAAGGTCCGCCCTCTCTTTCCGCCTTCGCTTATACTGAGCTGGAATTCCGACTGATAGACCGGCTCGAGCTTCGAGACCATCGATGTTCTGGGTGTAGCATCGCAGTAGTCGTCCCTCCTGGTCCAGGCTATTGAGGAAGGAATGAAAAGCCGTGGGCTCGGCGGCGGCGGAGAGTGAAGCGAGTTCTTTGAGCAGTTCATGGTGGGCTGGTAGAAGATGCGGCGACTGAGAAGTATCGTTCAGCTAGACATACCACATTGAGAGGATGAACGTACTGTGAGGGACTTGACGTGGAATAGATCCTTCACGCTCGCCTTCCCTTTTCCCTTCCTATTCCCGGTCCCACCGAACAAGCCATCCGCAGAGCGGAAGTCGGGTATATCGGCTGCGGTCGAGATGCCAGCTCCGCAGACCACAACGATACGTCTTGCAGTTCGTATACTGTTGACCACCGTTAAAAGTTCCGGCTCGCAATCCTTCGTAAAGGAGCCAGGGGTCGAGGTGGAAGGTGTAGATGGGCCGGAGACGGAAAGGGGGAGGGGGATGATAATCGTCATTTTAAGTAGTACAAGCTATATTTATGACAAGCGTAGATACAACATCCACCTCGTCCTCGTCATTACACTATGTACGATCCGAAGCTATACACAAGGAGAGTTTCGAAGGAGGTGGATATGGATAAAGGGATGGTCTTTCCCGGCTGTCCGAAAGGGATATATTACGTTAAGTTTGATCATTCTCCTTGTCCATCAATCAGCTTTGATCTACAGTATACAAGGTCTATCACCCTCTCGACTTAAGCAGATACCCTTGATAGGGTTGCACCTACTCTACTTGACTTTCACCCACCCCGAGTGTTTCTTTTCCTTCCAAAAGCTGGACATCTCCCTACCGAGAGCTGCGAATCATCATGCCTCCATTACGGTCGAAGAAGTCCAAGACCTCCCGGGTAAGTAGTCTTTTGCCCTCCTGGCCTGTCAAGGTCGAGCTGATATTAAACCATAGTTTCCAGTAGTAAGCTTCTTCGCCCTGTTGATGCGGGTCTTGACGAAATCTGCCTATTACAACGATTGCTCAAGCTGATCAATGTGAACTCCTCTAGGCCCGGATCAAGAAGATCATGCAGCTCGACGAAGAGGTGGGGAAGCTGGCTTCCGCTACGCCTGTCATGATATGTGCGCTTTGGGTGTGTGTATGACCTTTGCTGATGCGTGTCAAACTCTGCAGCGAAGTCCCTGGAGTGCTTTCTGCAGAGGTTGATCGACGAGACGTGTAAAGAAGCACGAGCGAGAGGATCGAGGAAGCTCACTGCGTATCATCTGTAAGGGTAGACTCTAGCTGTGCGAGTGACGCTGACGGTATTGTCTCTCCCTCTTGTCATTCCAACCTCTCACATCATCCCACTTGCCATCATCAAACCTTTGCTCGCTCTTGAACGCCTGATATCTTCGTTACGCTCAATGTACTTTCTCTCGCCTCGCTCCGCTCGGGCTCGCTCGACAGGAAACACACCATCAACACCGTCCCAACCCTCGACTTCCTCCGCGACCTAGTCTCAACCATCCCCGATCCAACATCCGAGCCCAAAGAACTCAAAGAACCCAAAGAACCCAAACCCTCATCCTCCAAACCTCGTAAAACCCCAGTAGCCGACGGCGAGTCCGCACCGACGAAACGGAGAATACGGAAACCCAAACGAGAGGAAGGCGAGGGTGATGGTGAGAGGGGAGGAGAAGGAGAGGCAGGAGAGGCAGGAGAGGCAGGAGAGGCAGAAACAGGCGGACCTGCCGGATTACCTGATATAGGGACTTGGAAGAGGGATATGAGTGGGGATGGTGGGACTGGGTGTGATGGGAAGGGGTTGTATGATGATTATGAGGCTGAAGAGGATGAGGATGATTACTAAAAGGGGCCGGAGCGGGCGGGGAGAGAGAGAGGGACGAAAGGGATAGGGGTGTTGTGAGTTTCTTTGTATTCTATGATATCACGTCACGTTGTGAGAAGCCTTGCAAGTAGCGCTCTTGAGGCTGGTATTGACAGACGCGACGCAAAGAGATGTAGGGAACTAAGCGCGTGTGCGATGCATTGCACTCCAGGTCTCTTTTATATACATTATTGTCCTGGGGTAGCTGATGCGAACACGAAAAGGGAACTGGAAACTCGAAATGAACTGTCCACGCGTAGTCTCTCTTTCCCTCTCTCTCGCCAAATTGTGTCTGAATTGCTCATCGTGTCGAAGCCGAATCATATCTGTGTAATGCGTTTTGGTTTTTCGTTCTTTGGTTTCGTGGGTGTGTGTATGCGAAGGAAGGTGAGGGTGACAGGAGCGGCTCGATCAAACCATACTGAGGAAGTCGCACCATGCGAGTGTGGGTGGTGGAGGGGAATTAGCGTTTGGTGAAGGGAAGACTGTGGAGTGACGGGTGTTGAGGAAGGAGGGGGAGGATGTCATGGGGCTTGAGGGGAGTGTGGGGGTGGGGTTCGTTTTGGATTGGGTCTGAAAGGAACGGGGGGACGGGGTTAGCTTTTCTTTCCTTTCTCGATGAGGTGGATGGATAACAAAGGAAGATAGTGGAAGACTGACCTCGACGACGCTTTTGTTTGACGAGGCAGACCATTCTCGACGCGGGAGAGCCATGTACGCCGGTAACTGAGGTTGAGCTCGAAGGATGGGGGTAAGCCGGGGAACAAGGGTAGGTGAGGGTCGCATCGTGGTTTAAGTTGATGGCGTGCCGAAAGCGGTGTGGGAAAAACCCTCGAGTAACTATCGGTGTGATGATGTTAAGCAGTGTTTCTCGCCGTGATGATCGTTGACAGAGCTCGCTGTTGAGGGAGTTGGGTGAACGCTGTAGGTTCTTTCTAAGCTGGACAAGCGAAGTCTTTTCCGAAAGGATGCGGGGAAAAGATGAGCTTTGCAGGTGGGGCCAGCATGTTCATATCAAAATCAGGTCCTTACGACACCGCTAAAAAGCTAACGGAGTACGTACTTCCATCCATTGAGACCTTTCTCCTGAGCCCCGCGCTCGCGTCCTTTGGCTCCAGACGAATCGCTCAAACGCATTCTTTTCAGGGGGCGTAGGGGGTACCCCCCTGACTGGGCCTGAACATTTACGCGCTAACCGAGTTCTGCCGTTCAACTGCGCACATCCCTCCTCGGCATAAACCTTGTTTTGCCGCCGAGCCTCTCGGGATATCGGCGTATTCAACGGCCTTTTCCCGAAATGAAGCTGATATCCTTCGGAGCGGGATCCACCATTCTCTCAATCCCCACGGTAAAACTTGTCCACGAAACCCCGAAATCCCGATGTGGCACCCAATCTTCTGTTTCATCCGCGTCACCCTATGTCTTGCATTCCTTATATAAAGCTACATATGCATGCTAGAAAGGTTCTGATCACTCCCATCGATGCGCACCACCCACGAGTACTTTGTAGGCCACCCATTACACACTTTCACCGCCTCTAAGCGTCTCGGCATCCCCTCAACCAGCTTGTTGATGTATTCCATTGGAATATCGTCCCATGCTCTTAGACAGCATACCCAGGAGTCATCTGACTTACGAGATCGAGGCTGCATGCCTGCCAGTCTGCTTTGCAGCTCAAACCACGCGTTCTCGATTGGATTGAGACCCGGAGAGGTGGGAGGATGTGGGAAGCGTACCAGACCTAGCTCGGCTCGGGTCTTGTCGCAGTATCCGTTGTTATGGATGGCTGTGTTTGTCTTCCTGGACCAAAGGATGACGCCCACGACCCTCGAGGACACGTACAGCATTTCTTTTTCAACAGAGGTCGAATCATGAATCGGTTGAGCAAGGATTTTTCGTCGATAGATACGGAAGCCGCCGAGAGTGAGCTTGCGATCACATGAAACCCGGCGAATCGAGCTGATATCGCGTAGT